>Ga0074195_1000059_pt1 | contig 277119 bp, 262 predicted proteins | sample EPASupsiteHSE623_FD_64525 | JGI IMG/M metagenome (GOLD analysis project Ga0074195, IMG submission 64525) | Bioremediated contaminated groundwater from EPA Superfund site, New Mexico - Sample HSE6-23 | ecosystem: Environmental > Aquatic > Deep subsurface > Groundwater > Contaminated ...
ATTGTTGTCATCCAGTTCCTTGCTCCTCTTGACATGAAACGGATTCACCAGCACTATCTTCATGCTGTGATCCTTAAGTTGTTGAGCAATATTAAACCAGTAGTGACCGGTTGGCTCCATGCCTACCATTACCTTGCTTTTGCTACTTCTTTCTCCGATAGCCCTGACCCAGGTTGCGAACTGAACAAAGCCCTCTAAATCATTGCTGAACTTGAGCAACTTCCCAATTTCCACCCCTCGGCGGTCAAAGGCTCTGGCATAGTGGATCTCACTGGCTATGTCCACGCCAACTATCATGGTCTCATCTGTGATTTGCAAAATCTTTTCATTCTGGGTATACTTCATCTTGGGTACCTCCTCTGTTATTTAAGGGTCGCTTCGCGAAGCTGACACCTCGTATGCTAACAGGAGGTACTCTTTTTTTCAAAGGTCATTTTTGTTTATTACAGGAATGCTCCTTACTTTTTACAAATATCAATAATCATACGTGCACGAGTTTCCCAGGTATTGAACTTACTAAACTCAATGCATTTTTTTGAGAAATCGGTTCTTCGCAATGATACAGCTTGTCTAAGTAGTCTATTAAAATCCAAATAGTCATCAGCTAAAAACGCGGGTGAATTCAAAAGCTTGATCTCTTCCCAGTTGGTGGAAACCACAGATAGCCCAAAAGCGCAATATTCATAAAGCTTTATAGGACTTACACTCTCAACCAATTTGCACCGTTTAAAAGGAATAATCCCTACGTCAGCATGTCGTAAATAATTGGGAATATTGGTGTAAGGCCTGTACCCCAAAATATGTATATTATCTACATCTAGAACCGATTCTAAATTAACCCTTGGGCTGCCAATAATTACAAAGTGGAAGCCCTTATTTTGTGTCGCTAAGAACTTGACCAATTCTATATCAAACCAATGATCTATGGCACCAACATACACCACGATTGGCCCTTGGAAAGAGCGATATTCAGTCGGGTAAGTCACAGGAACGGAATACATTTTTTTTAAATTAACTCCATTAGGACAATATAGTACCTTCGCTCCATACATTGATTTCAGGCGTTTTTCTAAAGGGCGTGAAGTAACAACAACATAATCGGCAAGGCTCACCGCCCATTGCTCGACTAATCGTATCTCTTTCGGTACTTCATCAAACTCACTGATATCATCAGTTAGTCTTAATACTTTTGTCTTTGCCTCTACTTTTTCTAACAGTTGGGCAAATGCCAATTGACTCACCAAAAGAAGATCCGGGTTATTGAATTGCCTTGATTTTATATATTTAAACACACTGGGCACGGCAAAGTTCAGAGATTTGTACAAAGCTGTTTTTGACGTGCCAAAAGGAGCTTTCCTGCTTATTGGCAACAAGGTTAAGACCGGATAACTAGTTAAATTTGAGTCATATTTTACTCCACCTATTATGTAGTCAAAAAAAACTTTTCTTGCCTCCCGGGAATGTTCATTGCGAAACAATGGAATATGCCTCAACTGATAGAGGTTAAGAGGCCCTGAAAGATATAACACTTCATGTCCCATACCCACAAATTCGTCGGCCAAGTTTTGTGCCCCAACTCGATATAAGCCTCTATAATGGGTATGTTCCGCCATTAATATCTTTTCTTTTAACAAACCAAACACTTCCTCATGGAGGGGCGAGGAACCGTTAGCACAAAAGCTTATTCCCATCAGACCCCACAGTTTGGATTTTAAACTTAAAACTGCAATTGTCAGCAACAGACTCCCTGATACGAATCACCTTCGTAGGTAACTTGACCCCATATTTGGGGGAGTACCACCCATCCTCAATTCGTATTTGTGGTTGAAAATCAAGTTCCAGGGATAATTTAAAATTGTTTCCCTGGATAATTAACGCTTGCTCACTCCTTAAAACTGCATCAACCCCGGAAGCTAGAACGAAATTCCACTGTAAAGCATGAGAACCTGCACCCAACAAAGTATCGGTTATTTCCCACATTACTTGAGGTTTATTAAACATGATTTGCCGGCGGTGTACCAAAGAGCCAGTTAACCTCTCGTAACCATAATGTTCACCTGAAAAGTAATCAAACTTTTCATTGCATTCCCATTCTAAACACTTAGCTTTTGTGTCGTTGAACATACCAAATAAAGTCCAATCAAAGTACCTATTTTGTTCCTCCTTGTCTACCCTAATTGTATTATGGTTGGCTGTAGAACGAAAATAATTTCTCCACTCGGGGAAAGAGGTATATGCATAAGTTCCCGGGTCTACAAATACGTCTTCTCCGTTGATTTGTAGTTCAAAACTTAGCTGGTCATTATGTGCATGCCCACCTTTTTCATTTTGGCCAATATTACCGCACCGAATAGCCATGTAATAATTCCCTCTGCGCATAATATACAATCCAAAACCAGGAAATGCTTTTGATTCAAGACTTCTCAATGTTGACAAACTTCGTTTATTGGCAACTCCGGCCTCGAGAAGTAAATTGGAAAATTCGCCAGGCATACCGTACCAAAAGGCTTCCTTACAATAAACAACACCAGCCTCTCTAAAGTCGTCGCGGTTGAATAATTCACCCCCGACCGCCAACAAGTGTCTATGGTCAAGAAAATCTTCATCAAAACTTTTGGTCTGAAGATTCCAGTCTCCAAAAACGGTGAACTTGTGTACTCTGCCACTGTCGTTATCTCCTATTTGAGGCACTTTACCGTTTGGTTTTGTGACGTATAAAACAAACTCCAGCATTTTCTCAAGCCTGTTTATATACCAATCGGGAAAGATCGAACTTGAATTTAAATCAAACTCCTGTTCTGAAATAGGTTTTAACCTTGGCCCAACTAATGTCTTTAATTTTTTGGAGTTGTATAGTCTCAAACGGTTTCGTCGCTCCGGTGAAATCCTTTTGGCCAAGGAAGTTGCACTCAAAAAAAGCTCCGTTACTAAACGGTGGTAAGAGGTAGATGCCTCAAAATCGGTCCCTTCAGGATTGATCTGGCATTTCATTTCGGAGACCAGTTCCTGGAGCCCATATGCTAGCCATTCGTCACTACGTCTAAGTTCTGGAAAATATACTCCAATATATACTAAACCTACAATATTTGATAAATAGTGATTATTGGTTAGTTCAGAAGAATACTCCAAGTTCTGTATAAGATGTTCGGCATGGCTGTATAACGACCGAAAAATATCGAGAAACAACTTACTCCTCTTACAGTCACACATTCTAAGTAGGGAATAAATTAAACATAAATTTATAGCTCGAATAGCGACATCCATTGAACAATCCCAAGCAGGCCCGAATTTGGGAGGGTTATTTGAAATCCAGCTACTTACTATGGAGTCAACCTGTTGAAGGTATTTTTGCTTCTTAGTAAGTAAATAAGCTGTTGCCAGGGGTGAAAGAAATTGTAGCCTTGACATTTCACGGGGCACTTTTATATCTGTACCATGTACCAGTCCATAAACAATGTCGGAATAATAGATAGAAGGATCCCATCTGTAGCCTGACGAAAAATCAGTGTGCCAATCTATATTATCAGCAAAGAGAACTTTTTTACCCAAAAACTCATATCCGCCTTGAAGAATTAGTTCAGCAAATTGTACTGAACGTTTAGATATAGGTAACTTTTTATCCCATTTGGTTCCTGATAAAAAATACTCCTGTTTAGCAGCTAGCTGGCAACCTAAAAGTCCAAGATTGCTATAGCCCAATGTCGCCCTCAATAGCTTCCTGTCACTTATATGGGTTCCTGCAATTAGGTCAATCCACCGTATTACAATCCGTAATAGCTTGCTAGGTATTTTATTTAAGGTTTTGGCTATTACTACAGCTACTGGATATGTCTTCAATTCATAGGTGAGTTTCTTTCTATTCACTGGTTTCCCTCTTTGGCACAAATTTATGGGATAATACCGCGATAACTTCGTTTACCTCATCTACTTTAAACAAATAGCATAAACTGAAGTACAACGTAAGAAATAAACCTGATCCAAAAAGCAGATTCACTAACGCATTTAGCAAACTTGAATATCTTAAACTAAATGTAACCAGCCAACAAAGAAGCATTGCGATTCCAGCGGTGAGTGATTTTAACAGAATATCATTTATTACCAACCTACATAATGCATTATCAATCAAAAGTAACCGATCAAATTTCCATAACCCCAAAATGAATAGAAAGACAAATTGAGCCGTATAAGCAAAAGCTAATCCTGGTAAACCAAAATACTTTGTCAGAAAAACTGCTAAAACAACGTTAACGAGTATTCCTGCAAATTCTATTTGAAGTCGCTGGGACATTAACTTGGAAACCCAAAATGTATTCCCGATTATTCCATTCAAACCTACAAATGGGATTCCAAGTGCAAGTATACGCAGTATTAGTGACATATCGGTAGCCTTTGAAACATCGAAGGCTCCCCGCACAAAAACAGCATAGATAATTTCATCCGCGAAAAGAAATACAATTCCACTAAGCGGGAGCAATAAAAGGTTATTCCATTTGTAAATCTTTAAAAGCAATGCTGACATGCTTTCTTTGTTACTGTTTACTAAGTTGAGCGCAAGTTGAGGGTACACTGCAGTACCTAAAGAAATACTCAATACAATGGGCAACTGAACAATCTTTAGCGAATAGCTTAACATTGAAATACTTCCAATACTGATACCTGACGCAAGGAATTTTTGAAAAATCTCAGTAAAATAGCCAAAAAACCTCGCCAGCAATAAGGGTAATACATGAGAGGTAGTGGCTGAAAGTGCGGGATCTTTAAAAGAAAAATTGGGTCTAAACCAAACATACTTCCTTAAAAACGGAACCTGTAAAATAAATGCTAGAATTGAACCCAAAACTATACCAATCCCATAAACTGTGATACCCAGTCTATCCGAATAGAGCAAGACCATTATTATAGCCAAGACATTAACAAATACTCTGGTTAAAGAACCAATAAGAAAGTCGTTAAAAGCATTTAAAATAGCCGTAAAAAAACCTGAAAGCCCTATGAAGAAAATAATACAACTTAAGATTCTTAATAGGTTCGATGCAATTTGTCTGGTTGTTAGATCAAACCCCGGTACGTATACTTTGATTATTAGCGGAGCGAATATAATTAATATTCCAACCGCTATAATTGTTAGTATTGACAGGGTTGAAAACAATTTTCCTATTAATAAGCTTAAATTCCCCTTACCACCCATAACTTGTTTCTCAATAACTAAAGGGGTTACTAATAGCATGGAAAAAGAAAACAAGATTTGGGACAACATATCTGGAATTGTATATGCCGCGAAAAAGGCATCTACTTCCCTGGAAACCCCGAATTCTTTAGCAACCACCACGGAAAGGAAGAAGCCTAATAACAAGCTCAACAAATTAGACAGTCCAACTATTACAGTGTTTAATGCTATGTTAGGCGTTGAAAACCACCTCATTCTTTCATCAGCGATAAATCTTTGGTGAGTTCATACAGTTAGTTACATATTACAAATTCAGGACTTTTCCTTCTCTTAACCCTAGTAACTACCGTTAAACCGACAACGGCTCCAAGGAATAGCAATAATGATAAACCCTGATTGGCAAAGTTTCCAAAAAAACCTCCACCTATATGGGATAAAAGAATTACATATTGCAGGTAACTATAACCCACTATTACCAAGTCAATTTTGGGGGCTCTGAGAGTTTTCATATAAATCAACTGACTAAATATACCATAAAAAAACATCCCTATGGCTACCCCTATCGACCCAAAGTCGGCATAAAGGTCTCCTATCGAGGTTGTACTTATAGTAAAATTCGCCCGTACTGGAGAACTGCCACTCGTAATTGTAAAGATCTCTTGTTGAAAACTAGTGTCTGGTCTCCTAATAAGCCTAACAGTACCTAACAAGCTTTCTACATCTCTCTTTAGAACCTCTCCATTTTGAAAGCCACTAACAGGAACGTAACGGTAAATAATATGATCTACACCAATAGCTTGATCTGCAGTTATTCGTATAATCATGTTTCTGAGGGCTTCTAAAAATGAAAAGTCTTTATATTCAATATAAGTGTACTGGAATGCTACCGCAAACAAAATTACCAAAAGTGCAACAGCAACTAACATTAACATCTTTGGTCTTCGCTTTGATAAATACCCGTATACAATTAGAAAAGGTATAAGAAGAATTACTATCGCTCCTCTTGAACTAAATAGAACTAAAGCACAGACCGTCGATATTACCACCACAAGATAAACAAATCTGACAATACGGCCTATTTTTTGTTTTTGATATATCCAAAAGCATATAAAGGTAAGCGGTAAGTAAGTAAGGAAACTTCTATAAAAGAAACCATTCCCCTGGACACTCTCAGTCCTGGCTTTAGCAGGATCAAGAGATGTTAAAAATGAACCTATATGTAACAAAAAATAAATTAGCAAAGCAACACTAAGAACATAAAGCACGAGCAAAATTAAAAAGTATTGAGTATGTGATTTTACGCAGAGATTTATCGTTTGACTCTTGTAATGATTTAATTCGATTTCGGGCTTGAATTTCACCATTCCGGAAGAAAAAAGCGTGCCAATTCCATATGCTAAAACACCAACTGAGATGTTTAACGGTGTCAGCAAATGCCCTGTTTGGTACACAAACATTAATGAACCCAAAAAGGCTAATCCCAGAAAACAACATGACAAAAATGTTGAAGAAAAAACATTCTTTGAAGTACGGTAGCAAATAAAACAACCAATTATAAAAAATATACATGAAGAAAACATAACGAATAGCAAATATTATCAGCCTCCGCCAGCCCTAAACACTCAGCCCTATTACTTTTGTTAACAGATTCTTCACAGAATTAAGCGAACCATGCCGAAGTACTCATGTAATGCCATTCCAACGCTGTTTTGACCGCCTGTCGATGGAATTACGTTATAAAAAGATAATGACGGATAACTACTGTTTTTGTAGTCCGTTGGAAATGGGATTACGTCAATATTGTTCTTTGAAAAAGTTCGTACAGAACGTTCCATATGAAAAGCAGATGTAACCAGAATTGGCCTTTTGAAGTGGAACGATTGAAGAACCTTTTTGACGTTTTGGGCACTCTCACTGGTATTGCGGCTGGTTGGTTCCAGAACGATTTTGTTTTCTGGTACACCCAAATCAATTAATTGTCGCTTAGCGATCACAGCTTCAAAGCCAGAATCAGCAAACACTTGGCCTCCCGAAAGAATAATCGGTAATTTGGTTTTTTGATATAATCGGGCCGTTGTGAGCAGGCGATTAGCACCGGAACCATAGAGATGGCCTTTCCCTTCTATGTCTGGCGTATTCGGTATTGCTCCACCTCCAAGCATGAGTATGACGTCGCCTTCAATAGTAGAAGGAGGGCAATACTTATTTTCTAACGACCAAAGAAATAAGTTCCCGACATAGGGAGTGGACAAAAGATAAATGAAAGTAGCAACGATAGATAGAAGTTTGGAGGCGTTCCTTTCTCGCTTTTTTAACCAAAGACTAAGCCATAATAAAAGGACAACAAAAATACCCGGTGGTAAGAAAAAACTAGATACGTACTTTATCAAGTACATCACCGCGAACGTAACCTCCACCGATAGTTAAATACCAATACCACACCAAAAACGGGATATGCCATTTTTAATATTTTAAAATTGGTAACCATCTTTCTCAGGTAATTGTTAATAATTTCCTGAACGTAAAGGTACGACTAACCCCACAAATGTTCTGAAGCTGTTAGACCTCTTAATTAAAAACTTTTTCTTAATCCTCCAGACAAACGTTACAGAAACCTAACCAATGTTTCTCTTTAAATCGGCCAATGCCATCATTTTAACCAATTCGTTAAACTTAACTTTAGGTTTCCAGCCTAAGGATTCTTCAATTTTTTTGGGGTTACCTACTAATAAATCAACTTCGGCGGGTCGGAAAAATTGTTTAGATACCTCAACCAATACTTTTCCCGTTTTTAAGTCTATTCCCTTTTCATTCATGCCATTACCAGTCCAACTAATATTAATGTCTACAACTTCAAAGGCTTTTTCTACGAATTCCCTAATAGTGTGGGCCTCACCCGTTGCAACCACATAATCATCAGGTTTACGTTGCTGCAGCATTAACCACATGGCTTCAACGTAATCTTTGGCAAATCCCCAATCCCTCTTGGAATCCAAATTACCCAAAACGATTTTATCCTGCTTTCCTGATTTTATTTTGGCCAAGCCATCCGTTATTTTCCGAGTGACGAACTCCAAACCCCGTAAAGGGGATTCGTGATTAAACAATATACCTGAGCAAGCATAGATGTTATATGATTCCCTGTAATTAACGGTTAACCAATGTGCGAAAAGTTTAGATACCCCATAAGGACTCCTCGGGTAAAAAAAGGTGCTTTCAGTTTGGGGTATTTCCCGTACTTTCCCAAACATTTCACTTGTTGAAGCCTGGTAAAATTTAATACTTGGGTTAATTGTTCTTATGCATTCTAAAACCCGAAGCGCACCTATAGCATTAATTTCAGCTGTCAATATTGGTTGTTCAAAGGAGGCCTCAACAAAACTTTGAGCCGCTAAATTATATATTTCGTCCGGTACGATTTTCTCTATAGTCCTAAAAATGTTAGTGAACTCCAATAAATCAACGCTGATCATTTTTACTTTTTTTTCGATTTGTAACTCTTCAAGCCTCCAGGTGTTTAAATTTGCGTTTCTTCTGAACGCACCATATACTTCGTAACCTTTTTCAAGCAATAATTCTGCCAAATAAGCCCCATCCTGCCCAGTGATCCCAGTTATCAAGGCCCTTTTCAATGTTAATCATCCTTCCGTTTCTATAATGTAAGTGTAAAACCATATTTATATTTCCAAGACTTGTGAATAAATCTCTTCCACTTTAGCAGCGATATGGTCCCAACTATGGTTCTGTATGATAAATTTCCTTGACCTCATACCCAACTCATAATAACTTTCGGGAGACCCAAAGATGGTTAGTATCTTATTTACAAATTCCTCTTCAGAATTGGCCAGAATAATTTCTTTACCGTTTTTTGCTTTAATACTTCCCAAACCCAATGTGGTAGTAATTACAGGTAAACCACATGACATAGCTTCCAAAATCTTGAACTGCATCCCTGACCCCGACTGCATTGGGGCAATTGCAATTTGTGCTTCGTTCAATACGCTAGGCATCGCTTCTACAAACCCTGTTACAACAACACCTTTTCGCCGCGCCAAATTTATCACTTCCTGAGAAGGATTTGCTCCAGCTATAACCAAAGAAGCCTCGGGAACTTTCTCTTGAATACGACGCAGACACCTCTCCACAAACCACTTCACCGCATGAATGTTAGGCGCGTATCCCATATTGCCGGAGAATATGATTTTGTGTTTAGTTCTTTTTCCCCCTTGAGGTACAAAGTAATCTGTGTCAATGCCCAAAGGAATTACGCTGATATTGCTGGAAGGAATATAGTCTTTATCCTTTTCTGACACTATAATCATTCTGTTGAACTCACTACCGATACCTCGCTCATAGCGTCTGATCCTACGGAGTTCCTCACTTATAACAAAACGCTTTGGAAACATCTCCGTATTTAAACGGCGCTCCAAATTTAACTGCATTGAGTCAATTAAATCAAGTATTTTTTTTCCAGGAATTCCACTAAGATATGGGGCAATTCTAAGCATATACCCGTGAATCAAATCAATTCTTTGTCTTTCGAGTAGGATACCAAGTTCTTTTTTAAAAGTTGAATATTGATAATAAACTACTTGAAAGGGTAATTTAGTAACTAAGCCCTTTGTAGCTACATTCATTACAGACTTCCATTTTGGTAACCTTACCGTATAGATTGCATTACAATAAGGCCGTAACTTTTCAACCCCTGCTAGTTCATCTTCTGTTTCGTAGAAAGATAATAAGGTAATTTCATGTCGTTTTCCTAACGTTCGGAGTCGATAGTAAGGGATTACTTTATCGCCTTTTAATGGAGGGTAAGGAAAACGGGGTGTAACGTACAAAACTTTCATTGAAAAAAGACTCCTTATTAGACTTTTCAGCAATTAGGATGGATGTAGCACTATATACATAAACCCTATACCTCTATTTGTCCGATCCACCCCGGGTGAGGTTTAAACTGAAACATAGCATCGATACAAGAAGAATCGAAAAATACTTCCCCTTTGTATCTATTTCCATGGATTAAAACTTCAATCTCGGACGGGAACCCAAAAAGAAAACTCCAAGAACCTTTTAATACTGAATTGAACTGCCTAATCTTTCTTACATCGAACCCCATAAGCCTGGCTGTAACCATATCAACCGCAAAGGGATTCTGTCCAACGACCAAGCAACCACATTGTTTTGCTTCAGGAGCTAAAGGTCCGTTGTTCTCTCCACCTATTATTCCGTCGATAACGCAGAAAATCTTCCTCTGAGGAGTCTTTTGAAGAATACCTTCTTTATTTACGAAATAAAGGATTTTTGCGAGGTCAACGGTCATCCGCCAAGCAGAATCGTTGCCACACCAGTTCCCCCCATCACGAATACTTACCGATTCTGAAACATGTCGTATTGGTTTGACGAACATTCGATACCCTGCCAAAGCAATTTTATAAGCCAGATCACCGAGTAGGGTTTGCTTGGCTAATGTCTTATCAAAAAGCCGCCGCTGAATCTTTACTAACAATTGATCTGCTGTTTGCAATCCATCAGGTAATTGATCTCCCCCTTGACTTGGTGTCCCTATCCTATAATGGATCAAATAGTTTTTATTGGTGTTGATGCCGACTAGTCCTTTTAAATTCAGGGTCACGCCTACCTTTTTATGAACTTTCATTTTAGGCACAGAAATAAAAACATCCGCTGATAGAATTGTTTTCGAGACACAATATTCATGTATTTCGCCTCGATGGTGTGTTATTGTTTCATTCCTGTTATAATCGGCTCCGTAATAGTTATCACTGGGAAGTCCGTAAAATTCGCTCTCCTTCCCAAGATTGATGACCATGCTACCAAGTGGGTCTCCTGAAAGTAACTTTCGGTTACTGGAATAACCCGGTTGACTGGGATCAATTACGCAAAAATCTCTCAGATCATAGACTTCTATATTGAACCCAAACTTCATACGATAAAAATCCTGAATAGCATCAAGATGCTGTACCGCCATTAATTGTTCCCAGTTACAGTCCATTTGAGGAGCATCAGCTATTATAATTCGGCCGTCTCCATGCAATGCAATAAAAGTATAATCAATTAATGCCCTTATGATAGAGGGATGACTCACAACTGCAAACAAGTCTTGCCCGCTTGAATTAAAGCTCAATACGAAATTAGGTTTAATAACAACCGTATGTCCAGGTTTAATGATTGTGCCAAGGGGGTTCCAGTGTGTCGTGCCGAAATGCTCACGATCATATCCTAGCTGGTAAAACAAATCTCGTAAGATGTGGAAGGGTAAATTCGGACGTGTTGATATTTCCGAGTATGGAAGCTCAGGGTAAGAAACATCCGGGTGAAATGGCGGTTCAGAATTATAAGCAGGAATTGTCATACCAATGGCTACTTGCTCCATTATTCAACGTCTCCGTACCTAATAGGTAATCGTTGATCGAGAAAGCGATATTTCCCTGACTTGGTCCGCGGAATTTCGTTAACGGGCACCATGGATAACTCCATGTCATTTCCGAGTTTCAACATTAACCTTATTTGAATTGACGTTATTTCCGAAGGTAACAATTCTTTCTTTGGCAGATATTTAAATATTACTTTGCCAGGCTGCTCCTGTAAGAATTGAAATTGGCGTAGACCGTCAAAAATGTCGTCGTGCATATTTATTGCCGTCATAGAAATGTAGCGTCCTGAAGCAGTAACAATGACCTCATGACTACGCCCACTAATCGACTTGAGAATAGGGAAAGCTCGACCACATGAAGGGCAATTTGGGCTTCCCTTGATGGCCCGATCCATCGTCCGGTATCGTATAAAAGGGGTCACAAGATTATGGAAGCTGGTACCCACCAATTCTCCTTCCAAACCCTCATTCACTTCTTGATTTTTCTCACCGAGAATTTCAGTAAATCCATAAAAAGGCCATAGATGATACACTTCCTCGTACTCGCACCACGGTGCGAGCACTGCCTTTTCCGCGTGGCCGTACCATCCATGTATCTTGGCGTGCGGAAATATTTCCTTGAATTTAGTCAATTGCCAGTCATAAACATTTTCGGATCCCAACAGGATCAGGTCAAAACCTATTTCTCCACACAGGTGCGCGTCCTTTAACAGATCACAAAAAAGGTTCAGGGAAGAAGGGTATGCTTGTAGAACCTTCGGTTTGTATTGTTTTAAAACTTTAAGGTAACCCTCCAGAGTCTTTTCGGTCAAATAGTAGGAAGATAATAGCAAATCTCTATTATATGGGTCATACTTCCAGTGGCTATTCTCTGAGCCAATAAAAGCTCCCCTGAGAATAGCACTGCGAGACCCTCGCTTCCATCCGGCCCAAGACCATCCCGTGTGCATAAAAGCATCCTCGATCTCTATGTTATTGTACGATTCGTAAAAGCCAAAAGGAATACCGGTTGACCCACCAGTTGTAAGGTATACGCGAAAATTACTCTTGACACTAAATGCTTCAAGGTTATCCCTAAACAACTCTTTGGTTGTAAATGGTAAGAAACGAATATCACCCAACGTCTGTATATCTTCCGGACAAACTCCCGCTTGTCTGTAAAGATCCCGGTATCCCTCCGTCTTCTCGTACGCGTGTCTCACAATTCCCTTTAACTTATCAAGCTGCCAGGCTTCAATTTGAGGCCGGGACCATTTCTGTGCACCCTTTAAAAAAGTGCCCCAACCTCTATAAGTACTTCCATATCTCCACCCAAAAGGAGTAAATGCGGCAATAGATTTGATTTGTTCTTTTCTCGCCGCCGGTATCGTTTTTAGCATCTTACGAACTACCATATCGACACCTTCCTAACAGCAAATCATCGACCTTAAGTGCAATTTCTGTAGCCTGTACCTGCTGCCACAGGGGAACAGGCCACTCACCCCCTTCTTGGAGGACACGGGCAAAAACTTCTAGTTCCTCTTTATGTCCCTTCTCAGCAACTTTACTTTCGAGGCCTTTGGCGTTTGCTCCAAAAACCGTTAATTTCTTGTAATCGTTAAGAACCAATACTTTGCCGTCTACATACACCTCTAATTGTTCCTTTGGATATTCGTTGGCACCAAGAGCAGTATACGTTAGAGTAGCCACCGATCCATCTTCAAAGGTTAATGTAGCAACAAAATTATCAGTAACACCGTAGTAACCTGTAGCTGGTCTAATTGCTCTTGCTTCCACTGTAACCACTTTAGAACCTGTCAGAAAAGTAAACAGATCGTAAATATGGCACGCCTCGCCACGGTTACGGCCGCCGCCTTCTTCCGTATGAACCCAATTGTCATGGGGAATGTAGCCTGCATTCATGCGGTAGTTAAGTATCATTGGGTTGCTTCTTCCCTGTACCAATTCGAATATCCGCTGTGCGTAACGGGAAAAGCGCCGATTAAAGCCAGTTAATAACACAGGCAAGTCATTAGTGCCCGTAGCGGTATCGTAAAAGACTTTAAAAAAGTCGATTTCCGGTTGCGACAAGGCTAGGGGCTTTTCGACCATTACATGTTTGCCTGCTTTAAGAGCATCCAATGCCATCGAGGCGTGTAAGTTGTGTCTGGTTGAAATAAGTACGGCATCCACTTCAGGGTCATTCAAAATTTCTTGATAATCCGTCGTGGCATAGTTTGCTCCATACTGCTTGGCAGTGCCCACAGCATTATGACCGGTCCGGCACACTATGGCCCGTATATTGTAACGGTCTGACAGACTTTGCAGGTTAGGTAAGTGGACCCCCTTTGCGAAGCTCCCGGCCCCCACCAGAGCTATTCCAACCTTATTGTTGCTCACGGGCCGAGCTGCGGGATTTGTTGTGACCCTCAAAGTTGAGTCAGTATCCCAGATTTGGGGATATGAAAGCAGGACCATAATCGGTTTACCGGCGTCATCCTTAAGAACCTCGTAAGCCTCGGGAGCTTGGCCCACAGAATATACTGTGGTAATAAGCGATTTTACTTTCACTTGACCCTCTGCAACCAAACGAAGGTATTCTGCCATGTTTCTGTTTTCCGTCCAACGCACATAGGCAAGAGGGTAATCCAGACCTTTTTCTTCGTAGATACGGTCATACCGACCGGGCCCGTAAGAGGAAGATATAAAAAAATCTAGTTCCTTTTCGTAAAAATCACACCTGTTAAGATTAAGACCTATATCACCAACTAATACAACCCGGCCTTTTTTTCGACACATCCGGAAAGCAGTTGAAATTACGGCGTCTGAAGATGCTGAAGCCGTTATAATAACTCCATCCGCCCCGATACCATCGGTCAAGCGGATCACACTTTCTACAGCGTAACAATCTTCTGGGTAAACTCCCAAATCCATTCCCAAATCTTGAGCCAACCGAATGCGGCCTGGGTCCAGGTCAGTACCTATAACACGACAACCGTTTGCCTTTAACAACTGGGCAGTAAGCTGGCCTAAGATGCCCAAACCAACAACTACAAAAGTTTCCCCGAGGGTAGGGTTGGCACGTCGAACTCCCTGGAGCGCAATAGCACCAAGCGTGACTGTACTCGCTTCGGAAAAATCCATTTTATTCGGCAAGCCAACGGCAAGATTACAAGGCACACAAATGATCTCAGCATGATGGGCGTACTGAGCCCCTCCACAGGCAACCCGGTCGCCAGGGCAAAAATCTTCAACACTCTCGCCAACTTCGAGAACTGTGCCCGCAGCGGAATAGCCAGTGGGCTGTCCCTCGCTAATTCTGCCTCGTACTGTGTTGAGGGTGCGGGCTAAACCTTGCTCGGCAATCATCTTAATAGCCTTTTTTACATTTTCGGGCTGCCTAAGTCCACGTTTCCATAGGGGCAACCCACTGTATTTTAACCCACTCATTTCAGTTCCAATTGAGATGCAGGATTTATCAACTCGAACCAATAATTCGCCAGGTCGCACTCTTGGAGCAGGAACCTCCTCAACCACCGCTTGTCCTTGTCTAATAAGAACTTGCTTCACTACTGGTACCTCCGCTTATTAAAGAAACTATAATGAAAAATATATACGTATAATAAGTGTAGTACAATTCTATTACCATTTTTGGGTAATTTAGGTCGTCAAGCCTTTAATCAATCATCTTTCTTCATCTATTCAATCTTAATCTATTCAGTAAAGAACACGTCAAACATCAATAGCGTTAACACTAGTACACCTGGTAAGGATATTGTAGATCTTTTTTGGTTTTACCGGATCTCAAGTATTATTGCCGGAAAGCTGCAACAGCATTGAGAGCCTCCAAAAAATACTTCATCAATACCCATGAAGCTATGCAAACATTTCGGGGAAGTGCGGGTAGACGAACAACGTAGACAAGGCTACAATGGTAAGCCTGGTCATCGTATTAGCTTTTTACAATCGCTTCAAGCTCTCCAATGCCCTGCTTGATAATATGCCAAAAAATTGGTTTTACTCGATCTCAATCATTGGTTTTGGTAAAATAGGAGTCTCGCCTTATCCTCGTTCCCAAATTGCCAGAATTATAACTGTTTTACTTATTACTCCGCAGTAGACTAAAATTTAATCACAAATTTTCACCACACCGGCTTTTTCGCCTTCGGACCGGACCAATACTTTTTTTAGTCGGGAATTGCTGCAGCCCTGTGATTTCTCTCTTTGCAAAACCACCGGAATGGTTTGAAGGAGGATTTTCAGGTCTAAGAAAATTGCATAGTTCGTTATGTACCATAAATCATAACGTAATTTTTCTTCTGCAGTGGTGTCGTAATTACCCGCCACCTGTGCCATACCCGTGATTCCGGGTTTCACCAAATGCCTGTATTTATACCCGGGGATATCATGTAAGAACTGCTCTACAAAAACAGGACGTTCTGGTCGGGGACCAACGAAGCTCATGTCCCCTTTCAAAACATTTATTAACTGGGGAAGTTCGTCAATTCTAGTCGCGCGGATAAAGCGTCCGACCCTCGTAATCCTCGGGTCTGAATCCATAGCAAGAACGGGGCCCGTCAGAGATTCAGCGTTATTAACCATACTGCGAAACTTTAGTAAATTGAAGGCTTTGCCTTCTCTTCCCACCCTTTCCTGAATATAAAAGACACGGCCAGGAGAAGTGCACCGAATTGCCAGTGAGACTACCGCCATGATAGGTAATGCAAGTAACAATACAGCTATGGATAACAGTATATCCAATCCCCTTTTCATAATTTCTTGGCCAACTGTAAGCCGTAGGTCACTTAAGGCCATAATCGCAAGGTCGTTAATTTGAGTGAGCTCAGCCGATCTGACTAATAGATCATCGAATTCTGGCAGCAGAAAACATCCCTTGCCTAAGTCAATCGAAGCTAGCATTACTTCTGTCCGTTGAGCACTCGTTAATCCTCTACCTAATAGAACCAAGTCAGCATTGCGCAACGCGCCGGGAAATGTTTCTAGTTGGTCTAAAGTTAAAGTCGTTATTATATGTAACCATCCATGGGAGTGGTCATTAATTATTTTGCTAATCTCGTTAGCTTCCTCATCAGGTGCAATCACCAGAACATCATACACCCCGCAAAGTCCTTTCTCAAAACGCCATGCAACTACGCGCCAGATACTCATTAATATAATTTGAACTAGGAACCCAAGTATCAACACACTCCTGGGAAAGGCAAACCCTCTCCATAAAAACGCCAGGCCAGCAGTCACAAAAAAAAGAAGGATTAACCCCACCGACAATGAACGTATCGTATTTACAACACCGTTCCACTGCCTCTTATACAAATCTAAAGTAGTAAAAATAATCAGACTGGCAAGGCTGATCCATGGAACGATATTAAAATAATCGTAAAGATTAACACTATGGGGATCTCCATTAAACCTGACGAGAAAGGCCACCCCGAAAGATGCATGTACCAGTAATACATCAACCAAGGCCAAAATATAATTCGGAAATCGGAATTTGTTTCTTAACCTTACCCCATCAAGAACACCACTTTATTAATGGTATATAAAGCAATGTGTTTCTACAAAAATGGCTTATTCAAACTTTTACAGCCTCACCTGTTCAGCTTCATCATGATGATGATGGTAATAGTAATAGTAATGATAATCCCTGGAAGATATCTTGACAACGTTCAACACGACTCCCAGTATGCGGGCATTGGCTTTTATCAGCTGCTCTTTGGCCTCCTGTGCAATCTCTACTCTGGTGTCCGCTGACCGAACCACAAGAACTACCCCATCTACCTGGGAAGACAGAAGAGTCGCATCTGTGACAGCAAGAACAGGGGGTGAATCAATGAGGACGTAATCAAATCGATCTAAAAGAGTCGACCACAAGGAACGCACCCGTTCCGAACCTAGAAGTTCCGCTGGATTCGGCGGAATGGGTCCGCTGCTTAGCAGGGTGATATTCTCAACTACATTGGTGTACGCCACCTCTTCCGGATCCAGACCCTGAATCAGGCAGTTGGTAAGGCCGCGATGGTTTTCCACCCCGAAAATTCTGTGCTGTGCAGGTTTCCTGAGATCGCAGTCAATCACTATTACCTTGTGACCGGCTTGAGCTAAAACCACCGCCAGATTTGCTACTGTCGTCGACTTGCCTTCCCCTGGGCCGGGACTGGTAACAAGGATAGAACGGCAGGGCCTGTCAAGAGACGTAAACCCGAGGTTGGTGCGTAGTGTACGATATGCCTCAGAAACCGGCGACTTGGGATATTTATGGGTAAAAAGTTCATAGTTCTTTTCCCTGGTCATGCTAACCTCCATAGCTCCGTTTAGGCATTTCAGGCCTATTCATCGGAATAACCCCTATGACGGGAAGTTCCAAAATCTTGGAAACGTCTTCGGGTGTTTTTATGGTGTTATCCAGATACTCAAGTACAAAAGCAAGAGCTGTAAAAACCATCAAGCCTAAGATGAAACCCAGCACAACGTTCAGCTTCTTGTTCGGCTTTACAGGTATGGCAGAGATTGAAGCTTCAGAAACGACAATCAGGCTCGTGTCACCCAAGTCAATCGATTTCGCGATTTGTGTTTCTGTCGTTTTTTGAGCCAGGGTTTCGGAGGTCTGTTTCAATCTGTCCACTTCGGTCTGCAGCTTCTCCTGCTGCACTTTTTTCTCCGTCAGTTCGGCCTGCAGCGCATCAAGATCCTGGCGCAAGAACTCGACCATGGCCTCCACTCCCTGTACCTCGGCCTCTTTTTCGGCCAGAGCCTCCTTTTTCTGCGATAACTGCTGTGCCAGGGAGACATAGACCGGGTTCACGTCCTGGGTGGTGACCACCTTACCGGTTACCGGATCAAGTTTTTCCAGGGAAACTGTGCTCGGAGTTGAGGCCTTTTCCCGCTCCAGTTGATTTACACCAGCGCTTAACTGCTGCAGCTCCACATCAGCCCGGTTTAACTGGGAATCAAATGTGGCCATGTCCTCAGATTTCTTTTGGAATTCTTGCTCCAGAACAGCTACCCCCCGGGGTTGCGCCTGGCTCTTTTTCAAGGCCTCAACTGCTGTTTGCAGTTCCTTGTCGACGGATTCACGCTGCTGCTTTAAGAACAACACCGACCTGGTCATCTGTTCCAAGTTTTTATCTGAAATAAGTTGGAGGTACTCTTTACTTAAGGTATTGGCAATTTGAGCCGCCAGTTGTGGATCACCACATTGGACCCGCACATCAATAAGGTTCGAATCTTTTACCACCGTGGCCTTTATCATGCCAGACAGTACCCCTGGAGAGTATTGGCCGGGGTCAAGCTTTAATTTTTGAATTACTCGCTGCATAAGAGCTTCGCTGTTCAGCTGACCGAGGTATGTATTCATGGTCATAACTGGCAGGCGGGAAACACTGCTAACCACATCCTCCAGACTGCCCTGCTGGTTTCGGATTACCTGTTCCCTATCTGTTGGTTGCGTAACCTGAAGCAGGGTCTTGGATTCATAGACGGGTGGAAGGAAGAAAAAGCTTAAAATGCCAGATGTAAGTACGCAGGCCAGAGTACCCAAAGCAATGAACTTCCGCCATTTTTGCAGGACCTTCAAATACGCGCGCAGGTCTATCTGTATTTCATCTTCTGCAAGGTTCGAATTCAGGTTCAACTCGGGCACGAATATGTCTCTCCTTTCGCTCTACAAACGGGGCAGGGCCAGTATTTCCTGGTAGGCATCGATTGCTTTGGGGTCTTCCTTTATCAGTTCGGTTAGAATTGCATCAGACTGTTCCTTTTGTCCCAGCCGGGTGTAGGTAACGGCGAGCCATAAATTGGCCTCGCGAATTTTTTCTTTGCTTCCCTGGTGCGCGAGGTTCAGGAACTTTTCTGCCTCTTGAAAATCACCCAGCAGGTACGAAGCTTCACCCACAACCAAGTTCAGCACCGGGGTAGGTTCCGATATCGCAGGGGGCAGTTCCCGGGGCATCTTGACGATCTCCCGTAAATATTTCCGGGCTTGGTTCTCCTTCCCCAGTTTCAAATGGGATTGGGCCGCGTCAAACCGGGCGCGAGCCAGGATTTCATAATGCGGGGCGAGTAGTGGGTTGGCTTTCTGCAGCGTCTCGGCTTCTGCTGCCATCAGGTCATATTCCTTCAAGACACTGTAAACGTTAATCAAGGTTGACCGCACCGACGCATTGAAGGGTTCAGCCTTGGCAGCCTCCCGGGCCAGTTCGATCGCGCGATAGTGGGCAATTGCGTCATCCTCGGCCACCGCCTGAGCAGCCCAGATTTGGGCCAAATCGACGGCGTAGGACGCAGTAAAAGGATCAAGGCGGTTGGCCTGTTCGTAGAAACCTCTGGCTTTCTCGAGATGCTTTGCCGCCAAGGCTTGGGCTCCCTCAGCACCTGCCATACCGGCAGAGTAGAACCTGAAGCCAGGGTAGAATAGTGCCGCTGCGGCCAGTGTCCCTATGAGAGCCGTTAAAGCAAGTTTGGTTGTGCTTGGAAAAGCGACGGTTTTGGAAGATCCTTCGGCAGCAGCAATGTCAGCTGCCCCTCTGACAGTCCCAAACAGTGCAAAAAGAGTCACACCAATGGCTGCAAAAGAGAGGTCAAAGTCAAAGGCGCTGTGTAACCCGATGGTGATTGCGGCCACGCCTGCTGTCCAGGTGGAAACAGCGAGCCCTTCATTTCCGCCCAATCGCCGGAATTTAAACAGGAGCCGGAAAAAGAAAACCCAAATGGTTAGCAGGACGATAACGCCGATTGTTCCGGCCTCGACCCAGGTTTGAAAGAAATGGTTGTGAGTCTCAGTGCTCCAATACAGGTCGGAGGCATAGCGGTGATAAAGGGCGTTCCAGCCGCCGCCACCGGCTCCTGTAACCGGGTAGTCCCGGACGATGCGAAGAGCATCCCGGTCATACTCCAACCTTTGTGTGAAGCTCGGGTCATAAGCATTGATGGATTGGGCCCGGGCGGTCATTTTTCCGGTTAGAATCGGGGAAAAAGGCGTGGCTAGCGCAGCGTACCAGAGAAAGACGGCTAACACCGCACCGATGTATATAATGCCTCCTGTTGCCACCAGCCGGCGAGTGGTATTGGAGACCTCCTCCCGGTTCAGCCTCTCTGCCACAAAATGGTATAAAACCTGTAAGAAGACCGCGGCACCGAGGCCAATGATCAAATACTGGAGGAGTACAGGTCCCTTTACATGGCCGAGGTTGTTATAAAAGACCCGGGCGGTAGCCAAACCACATCCCAGGAAAATAGCCAGGTGATAGACAGCCCGCCAGCGGTAAGATAAGGGAATCAAACTGATGAACCCCGCTATGGCCAGGGGGTATATTACCCACCCGCCCCGGGACTGGGTGCCTAAAATTACGGTTATAAGCAGTAAATTAGCAGCTGCATAGAGAATTTTTGGGACAAGGCGTTCAGATTTCACGCTCATGCCGAGCCCAATAACGTTAACGGCCCCCAGAAAAATGGCCAGGGTGTTCGGATACTGGAAAGTCGACGCAATCCGATCACCCGCTACCGCTCCCGGAAAATTAATTACGCCCGCCGCAGCTCCCAGACCAACAGTTGCCACCCCGACTCCGGCTGCGTAAACTACAATTAACAGCCGATCCAGGGCCTTTTCGTCCCGCACTGCTCTGAAAGACATCCAATAAACCATAAAATAGCTTAGAGCAATAAGCAGCCCGCCGATGGCCTGACGCATGTGCACAGCGGTAATCAATGACAGGGCGTAAGCAATCACTAAAGCCAATATGGCCCTGTCCAAAGGCGCATTGCATATATCGACTTCCCGCCGCAGCACCTGATCGTAAACGCAAAAAGCGAAGGCTATAGCAGTGATTATTTGAGCTGTTAGTAGTTCCGGTTGGAAAAATAGGCCTTTCAAAAAAGGTGAGGTAAAAAGAAGGAACCACAAGCCCGCCATAAAAAAAGGCTTTAAGTTTAGATTTAATATTGGTTTGGGGTTGACTGTTAAAACTTTGGGATTTGCCACGTTATACTTCCCAACTTCTTGAAGTTTTTTTAGCAAACATGTTCTCTGGTAGTAAATATTACCTTCAGAGGTTTCTCTTTTTGTTCAGTAAATTCCTTCCTAATTCCCATGAATAATTTTGCGTGCAAAAAAGATACCCCGGCAGGAATGAACCCGCCGGGGTGTTTTAACTTTTAGGATCTTTGCTCAAAGGCCACGTTTACAGTTTGCCCGTGTTAGCCAAGAAGCGCTTAATCATTACCAAGGCCTCGGCCCGGGTGGAGCTGGCCTTCGGCGCGCACTTATCGGCCTGGCGTCCCATGAGGATCTGTTCCTTGATCGCCAGCGCCATCGCCTGTCTCGCCCACTTACTGACCTTACCGGAGTCCTTGAAAGCAGCCAGTTGTGCCTTGACTTCAGCATCTGTCAAAGCAGTACTCTTGCCACTTTTAGCTAGAGCGCGGGTGATCATAGCTGCCACTTCTTCACGGCTGATTGGCGCCTCAGGTTTAAAGGTACCATCGGAATTCTCGCTGACCAGACCTTGTGCGGCAGCGGTTTCCACGGTGCCGGCATACCATTTGCCTGCCTTCACGTCCTTGAACCGGTTGCCAGTCGCTGCCTGCGCCGTGATATTCATGGCTCTCAGCAGGTAAGCCGTAAACTGGGCCCGGGTAACGGTGGCATCAGGTGCCATTGTAGATTCGGTTACCCCGGAGGCAATGTGTCTCGCCGCCATCAACTTGACATCGGCTGCAGCCCAATGACCCGTCATGTCTGTAAAGACCTTGTTGTAGGCCATTACAGCATACTTGGACAGGGATGATCTCTCAACGGAAACAGTGTTCGTCGCCTGATCAACCGCGCCACCGACGTAATCCCACGTGGATGTGTTCTCGTTAAACCGGTATACGCCAAGGGTGTCTTCAGATGCACCCCCAAGCTTGGCGGGGTCGTAAGCCAATGTCAGGGTGATCGGCTTGCTCAGCGTGCTGATGCCACCTTTATCTGAGCCCTCGGCGACCGCCCTGATGTTGATGACGTAAACTTCACCGGCCACCTGGTACGCAATATCGCCCGGGGCCTGAGCGGTTTGCGGATCCGCCTTGGTCACAGAAATATTGAGGCTTACCCCCTGCTCTGTGAGGCTTCCCAGATCAATGGCACCGGGGGGCAGCGTCAGCTGCACGTTTCCGATTTCGATTACCGCTGATTTACCAGAGTCAAAGACTTCGTCCAAGGTATTTGCCGCCACAGCAACAGTACCTGATGTGGTAACCGATGCGGCAGGGATTTCGAACTTCACCTGGGTCACGGTCGTGTCGGCAATCAGGGCTTCGACCTTCGTCTGATCTACGGTTAACGTGGCCTGACCATCGGTAGTCGTCATCGTACCGGTGTTGGTCGTCGTCTCCGTTGGTGGTGTCACCGGCGGAATCCCGCCACCACCGCCGCCCTCAGGTGGCGGCGCCTCCAGGTCAAGAGTAATGGAGTCAAGATTTGTTCCCGCCGCATAAACCTGCAGGGTGTAATCATTAGACGAAGCGATGCTTAGGGTTTGGCCATAGATCCAGTTATAGGCGAACTGGTAAACATAATAACCTGGTGCATACACCTGGTCATAGACTTTATAGACAGCGTTGGTCACCTGGTCCATATCGGCATCGCCGATGCCGAGAATCTTCAGGAGAATGCTGTCGAAGCTTTGGTCCGTACAGACCTGAATTGTGAAACTGACCTGGGTTTTGTCCTGACTGGTTCGGAGCGTGGCAGAGGTCCCCTGCCAGGAGTTGGATTTATCCTTAATTTTGGCCGGGTCCAGCGGAGTGACCTGTGACTGCAGCGAACCGTCATGGGTTGGTGTGACTGCCGCCTGTGCCTGCGGGATGTTTCCCAAAGTCGACATCGCCAAGAATGCCAGGAATAGCACAAACGCGATATTCCCGAGGTGAGTTCGTTTGGCATACAATTTGCCCATTACCTTTTTCACCTCCTTTCCTGGCAGATTGCCTAGAAAGTCATCCCTGTGAAGGAATAACTTCCCAATATTAATCTTATCAACTCGGGGGAAAAAAAGCAATCAGCTCAATGAAAGAATTTAAGTTCCTTTATAAATATGCTTAATCAGGTGTTTTAGTACGGAAGGAAAAAACCGTGCAGGAACCGAAAATATAACCAGTCGTTATAGGAGAAGCGGCTTGTAAGTGAAGGAATCTGGTGGGGGGAGTAAAGGGTTGATAGATTTACATGCTCATATCTTGCCCGGGTTTGATGATGGGGCGAAGGATCAGGAAACTTCACTGTCCATGGCTCGCCAGGCAGCGAAAGACGGTATAACTTCCATTGGGGCCACACCACATGTTATCAACGAAGTCTATAGTTACAACAGGGAAAGAATCCTGGAAGCGGTGGAGGGATTGAATCAGTTCCTGGATGAAAACGGGGTGCCGGTTCATATCCTCCCTGGAGCCGAATACCGCCTGGAGCCTGACCTGCCGCAACGGTTGGACCGGGGTGAGCTGCTTACACTCAACGATTCCAATTACCTTCTTGTGGAACTGCCGGCAACCTTTATTCCTTCGTATACAGAGCGGGTCCTGTACGAGCTGCAATTGCAGGGAATTACCCCTATCATTGCTCACCCCGAAAGGAACGCCGGTTTCGCCGGAGATCCCTCCCTGCTGTTTCAACTTGTCTCCAAAGGGGTTCTGGTTCAAATTACGGCAGGCAGCCTTACGGGGATGTTTGGCCGCACCGTCCAAAAAACAGCTTTTCTTTTCTTAAACTCGGGTTTGAGCCATTTGATAGCCTCCGATGCCCACTCCTCCTCACATCGCACCCCCGTTTTATCCGTTGCTGCGCGTGCGGTAGAGCACCGGTTGGGAGCAGGGGCAGCGAACTGCCTGGTATTGGATAACCCGCGGCGAATAATTGAAAGCCGGGGAATTTCCTTGAGCGGGCTGCCGGAATTGCGCCCGCCCCGTCCCGGCTTTAAAAACGGATGGTTAACAAAGTGGTTAATCAAGTGAATACCCGTTTTGTAAAAATCAGGCTCCCAGGTGCTGTGAGCATGAACGCCCCCGCAGCCGTACCCGATGCCCGTTAGATGACTTGATGTATATTGAGCCACATTCGTCGCATTTGTAAAAAGTGAAGCCAAATAGAGACAGCAGCTTTTTCCAACGGACATAACCCATGTGATTCTCACCCCGGCGTTTTACTATACCGGTTTAATTTTATGATCATGTCTGCGGAAAACATGTATATTCTTGCGAGGTTCCGTAACGATTTTCGGCTAGTATTCACCCACGTGCGACAAGAAAAATAAAATTAAAAATTTGGGACCAAAATCCACTCGAGAACTCCGGGGTTGTTAGAAATCTGAGCGGGGCCGTTTTAAGGCCCCGCTATTGACTGACTCTGATCTAATCAAATCCCAGGTTATCTTGTCGCAAACCCTGTTGATGCCCATGCCCATCTCCAAAACTATGAGCGTCCCCAGATGAAACTAACAAACAAGGCACCCATCCCTTACCGGAAAGAGTGCCTGAAAAGGTTTTAGTAATTTTGTCTACATAGTCTTGACCAGTTCATCTTTTGAGGGCGGTATTAATCGTTAGAAGCCGTATAAGCCCAAGGTTTCACGAAAGCCAGCTTCAGTATTTCATGCTGGTATATGATATCGTCCAACGCCTTTTGGGCCTTGGCCACCTCTACCTCTGCATCCATCACGTCCGTTTGTGTGTTCATCCCTGCGTCAAACATCAATTTCTGGATCCTGAGATTCTCCTGGGCAGTTTGTAATGATAGCTGAGCCGCCGTATAGTTCTCTTCCAGATTCTTAATCGATGCATGTGTAGAGTTAAGCAGCAGCCTAGCCTGGTCTTTAGCGTCAAGGGCCGTAAGCTCAGCTTTCTTAAGATCGATGTGTTTGGCTTCATAGGGTTCGGTGGCCGTTGACCAGTTGTACATGCTCAGTGTCATCTTGGCCATGTCAGCACTACTGTCCTTAAGCCAGAGGGCAGGACTGTCGTCAATAATCTGTTCAATCCGTGACATTACATCAGTGACTGTTGTCGGGTTGTACTGCGGCTTATCAACCAAGGGAAGCCGCTTGTCTGAAGGCAGACCGAGAAGGTAATTTAGGTTCTGGTAAGCCGTATCCATGCTTTTCTTCGCCGCCTCCAGGGTGGCGCTGGCAGTACTGTGCTGGGCCTGCACCTGAGAAACAGATAATTTGCTGGACATTCCAACACTGTAGCGGGCTTGTTCCATCGCGTATTTCCGTTTGGCGGCAGAACATGCCTTCTCAGCGTTGCTAAGCGCTTCCTGAGCTTTTAGAACATCTATGTACTTCTGGAATGCGGACATCGTTACACTGTCACGAGTTATATCCCGAGTCTTTTCCGCCATCCTCCAGGATAAATTCTTTACATGAGCATTGGTAACGACTGTCCAAACATCTATCGTTATGGGCCCCGGCGGAACAACCAGATTCGCCTGTCTTTCGGCCAGTTCTTTTACTTCTTCACTGCGGTCAACATCGTAATCAGCCTGCTTCAAGCTGGGGCTGTGGCTTAATGCCATTTCGATAGCCTTCTCTAGTGTCAGTCCGGATTCCTCGGTATCCTGGGCAAGGGCTGGTAAACTGAAACTCGAGAATAAAAAAAGAAACACTAACGTAAATGTTAAGAACTTACGCATTCCTGCCCACTCCTGACTATTTTAGGTTATATCATTTTTATTATAAACCGGTTACTGGTTGGCCGTCAATGACGCTGGTGCCTCACATCTATTAACAGCGGAACGGTGGAGAAAGGAACAAGCCTGGATCTTACGACCCAGGCTTGTTTTTGACTTACTGGAGACTTATCTGACTTCAGTTCAATTAGAACGAGAAGCCAGCAGTCTGGGTAGCTGCATCCCAAGTTACGGTTGCGCCAAACGCGTTGGCAATGAACCGCAGCGGGAGCATGGTGCGACCGCCCTTGATTTCCGGAGCCACATCCATGGTGATGGCAGCGCCGTTAATCAGCATGGCCTTGCTGCCGATCTTGACCTGGACAACCTTGTCGCCCTTGATCAGGGTTACGGTCTTAGCGACATCATCCCACAGGATGTTGCTGTCAGAAACGCCCATGGCGTTGGCAACGAAGCGCATCGGCAGGAAGGTCCGGCCGCCGCTGATGTAAGGAGCAACATCCATAGTCACGTCGACGCCGTTCTTCTTGTAGGTGGTGCTGCCGACTACGAAGGAACCAGCACCGGAATTGGCACTTTCACCAACAGCGTTGGCAACGGTGGCTAGTGTCTTGGTGCTGCCGCCGGTACCACTCAGGAACTTGCCACTGAGTTCAACCACGATATCCTTGGCTGCGAAGCGGGAGTCAACGTCGTAGGCAACACCCTTAATTTCGACTACATCAAGCTTCGCGGTATCCTGTGTGAGAGTAGCGCCAGGAATTGTGGCAACGCTCTTGCCTTGAGGACTGGTACCCCACGTTACGGTCTTCTCGTCGCCGTTCAGGTAAACCTTCGGGTTCTTCGAGAAGTAGATGCCGTTGGGCAGAGTAATTACGAGGTCTTCAGCCACAGTAAAGGCAGTCTTCTTGGCCTCGGTGATTTTGATGTCGCCCGCCGCTTGATCCAAGCTGTTAACCTTCACAGCCGGTTTTGCAGCTTCAACAGTTGCAGCAGGAATGACTTTACCGACAACATATTCGCCAGACGGGCCAGCGGTGCCGCCAACCACGACAACGATGTCGCCGGAAGCACTGGCATCAAGGTTGATTGTGGGCAGATCGAATGTAACTTCGGTTGCGGGGGCACCAGTAACGCTGTACCAGATGCTGCGGTCATCACCGTACATTGAACCCTCGGTGAATCCGGCTACAGCACCACCAGCGGCGGTCCACTTGGCGTTCTTAAGGGTGAAGGTAATGCTGCCATTGGAAGCCCAGGCACCGGCGAAGTTTGCTTCGACCTTCAGGTCACCAATGGTTACGCCTGCCTTACCGGGGAAGCCTTCACGATCAGTTACATCCTTCGGAGTAACGGTGAACGAGCCGGCACCGGTGGTGGCAACGACCACATCAGTATCTTTAAGAGCACTGTCCGAACTGGCAACAGTAATAACGATGTCACCGGAAACGCCCGGAGCGACATCCAGGTAGCCAGTGGTATCAAGGTCGACGGTCAGCTTGCCGCCAATGCCGTCCGAATCGCCGTTTACCGTGAAAGTTACAGTCTTGCTGTCGGTACGAACTGCGGGGAGGACAGACAGTCCAGCGGTTCCGGAACCGATTGTTTGACCGTTTACACCTGCAACCCATGTTACGCCGCTGGTAGCAATGGTCAAAGTAACAGTATCTCCAATATCCAACACGTCAGGTTCATTTTCAGTAACTTCAATGTCGGCACCCTTCACAGCCAGCCCGGCGCCACTGATCTTCTTAGCCGTCTTGGCAGTTACGGTCGCCTTGGCATCGCCAACTTTGGCCAGAACAACAGTCCCAGTCTGGGTCCAAACCTGGTTGTCGTTGTTGTCCAAAGCCTGCAGGGTGACGGTTGCAGTTACATCGCCAGAAGTTCCGGAGGCGATATCCAGTGCAGTAGGTTGGAAAGAAAAACCGTCTACTGCAGCAGTGTGGGTTACCGAAAACTGCAACGAATCGTCATCAGAAGCAACTTTTGTGGCAGTGCCGGCAAAACCACTGATCAATGCGGTAACCGCAGCACTGTCAGCCGGCTGAGTACGCCACTCAGCACCACTGGAAAAATCAATGGTTACATAGGTTTTCCAGTTGGCCGCATCAATTAGTTTGTGATCATCAGGTGCGATCGAGAACCAACCAACCGTCTGGTTGTCAATGTCGTCTATAATTTTGAAAGCATTGGCGAACTTAATAGGTTGACCTTCTGCGCTGGCCGGCGCAACCATGACCATTGTGGCCAGCATTGCCAGAACGAGAAGAAGAGCTATCTTCTTGTTTCTTACTGTACGCAACTTTCTTTTCCTCCTTTAGTTTCTCGACTTAAGTTTGGAGCTTTCAAACTCTTGATGGTTTGGCTTGGGGTTGTTCCCCGAGAGCCACCCATCATATGTACATTTCTTTTGAAAATCCCCCCCTTCACGGTGTCGAGTCACCTGCAGCACATAAACCTGTGGCATGCCCGTTTTCAAGTTTATATGCTGGAAACGGTGCTATGTAGTCTCGGAGTGGTTAACTTTCCCTCCGTTGCTACCTGATTGTTAGACAATGGGTTCCAAAAAAAAGTTCCGCAACCAAAAATTTTTTTTGGTCCGGTGTAACTTTTCGATACATATTAAGGAAAGGTTTTTGGGGCATTTTACATCATTATAAGTGTATCTTCATCAGTTAATCTGCGCAAGTTAATTTTTACCAGGGGCGATAAGTGTTGGTTTTCAGAAACAATCTGGTAACATTTCCTCCAGATTGCCCGGGTAAAAAGCATATGATATGATGATTGGGGTGCAATACATTTAGTTAATGAAGAAAAATTATCGGGGGACCTCCCGCATACGGAACTTTTGCTAGACGGCTTGTGTCTAACAGGGTAAAACGGGGGGTTTCCGATTATCAGGAGTGCTTCCCGTGGTTGATACCAGGTTGTTGGTGAAAAAAGCGCAAAATAATGACCTGTCGGCCTTCGAAGAACTCGTGCGGTTGTACCAGAACCGGGTTTATTCGCTCAGCCTTCATATGGCGGGCAACCACAGCGATGCCCAGGATGTGGCTCAGGAGGCCCTGATCAGGGCTTACAGGTCATTGAGAGGGTTCCGCCACGAGGCCGATTTCGGCACATGGCTGCACCGGATTACCGTTAATGTATGGTTGAATTACCAGCGCAAGAACCGCTCACACCAAGTGCTGTCCCTCGATGTTCCCCAGCAGGGGAAGGACGGCAGCGAAATGCAGCGCGAACTGATGTCCGAGGCCGGCGATCCCCTTGAGGCCTTAGAGGAAAAAGAGTTTCGGGCGCTGGTTCGTGCGGGCCTAAAGGATCTATCGGAAGAACACAGGGCGGTTCTGGTACTCCGTGAAATTGAGGGGTACAGTTACGAAGAAGTGGCTCAGATGCTCCAGTGTTCCCTAGGCACGGTGAAGTCCCGATTGAACCGCGCCAGACAGATACTGCGGCAGAAAATAATCTCTCTGGCCCGGGAGGCCGGAGTTAACCTCCCCAATATAAGTGGGAGCGCAAAAGGGTGAGATGTATGGATTGCGGAGAGGCTCTACAATTAATATTGAAGCAGCAGGACGAAGTGCTCTCGGCAGAAGAAACAACTCTGCTTGACGCTCACGCTGCATGCTGCCCTTCCTGCTCCCGGGAGTTGGCTTTATACGGCAGGCTTTCCGGTACGCTGCATGCTTTTGGCCAGGAAGAAACTCAAGCCCCGCCAGAACTTTGTGGCCTGGTGATGAGTTCCCTCAGAGCTGAAAAGCAGCGATTCTTGCGGAGGCTATCGCCAAGCTGGAGGCAGGCCGTGGCGGCCGCGGCGGCGCTGGCACTCCTGGCCGGTGGTTCGGCGGGCGTCAACGTGGCGTTGAAGGTTGCCGGCACGGGCGGCAAGACAGCGTATGTTCAACCGTCTCATAAGGACAATAGTTTGAACAAGAACACCAATATTGGTGGAAATCATAATACAACACCTTCCCCCGATATCAGTAACCCGGGGGCCTCCAGCGGCCCAACACCTCAAACCGGGGATTCCGGCGGCAGCAGTACCCCCACAAATAACAACCTGGGGAACACGGGGAGCAGCACCTCCGGCCGCAGGCCCACGGTGGCAGCACTACCCACCCCGGAACCGCAGGTACTTCTCAACGGGGGACTGAAGATCTCCAGCACATTGCTCAAGGTCTCAGTCGCTGACCTGAGTGACGCGAAAGCCAGGGCACAGGCATTAGCAGGCGGAGCGAAGGCAGGAATCCAGGCCTTCCCCGAGCAGGTATCAGATAAACGGATACAGGTAACACGTTTGACTGTATCCCCGGACTCCGAACCCGGGCTGCTGTCGGCCTTATCCGGCTTGGGCAATGTTATAGACAAACAAACTGAGAGCCGGGACCTGACCACGATGTATAACCAGACTCTGGCCCAGTACCGCGACCTGCAGACGCGCATTGAAGCAGAAGACGATCCGGACGAGCGGCAGCAGTTGGAGAACCAGGCAGCCGGTTTGAGGGAGCAGTTGAACTCTTGGAAGTCCGAGGCAGACAAACGGGTTATCGTCTTGTGGCTGGAAAGTTAAGCCCGCCCTGTAAGAAGCACAAATTAACAAGTAACTTAAGGCTGGACGCCACGAATGTCCAGCCTTTATGTTTTGGCATTTCAGGCTGAGGACTTCGGCCATTTTTTCTCCAGGTAGGCCAGGGTCCGGTCCAGCAGGGAGGCCATATCGCCGGCGGTGATCGGGTCCCCGGGCGCGAAGATACCGCCGGGACGGCCCTTGAAAATCCCGGCGCCGGTCAGTTCGGACACGGCGGTAACAGCCCAGGCCGGTATTTTGTCGGCATCAGTGTAAACTCCGGAGTTTGCTTCCGGAAGCTTGATACCGATGTGGCGCAGGGTGGAAGCCAGGATTACGGCCACCTGCGCCCGGGTTAAGAACGAATTGGGGCGAAACGATCCATCCGGATAACCGTTAATAATCCTGCGAACCTGGGCTTCGGCAGCGGCCGGCCGGGCGGCGGCGGGAATCTCATAAACATCAACAAAAGGCAGCTTGTAACCGCTGGTCTCCGGCCAGTGTAAGAGCCCAGCCAGAGCAACCGCAGCGGCACCGCGGGTTATGGGGATTTTTTCAACTAATTTGCTTGTGCTGGCGGGGGCAACCAGGGACATGGCCTTGGATACCAGATCGCGCCCGGTTGTATTGGAAGAACCATTTCCGGCAACATAGTTGAGAACCGGCTGGCCGGCAACCCCGCCGCTGTTCCTGTCGACGGCGACCAGCCGTAGGCTTTTTCCTCCTGCTGACAGCGGCAGTTCGTAAGTGAACCGGCCCGAAGCATCCACAGGAATGCCTGAAGAACTCTTTTCGTCGAAAATGTAGACATCCGATGTGCCGCTCTCGCCGGTAACAACCAGCCGACCGGACAGGACCACAGTAGAAGCCTGCAGGAACGGTTGAGATGCAGAGGAGGTGGCTTCCACCGATACCAGTACCGGGCCGGTTGGTGGCGGGCCCAATACATACTCAATATTTATCCGGTCGCCCGGCAGAATGGCCTCCGGTATCACCGGGTGACCGTTTTTATAAAAACGGCTGGACCTGTCCGCGCGGTATGAGGTACCGTCGTTAACGTAGACTATCCCCTTTTCCTGGTAATAACCGCTGTACACCTTTCCTGGTGCATAAAAGGTTTCGGTGATGTCGAGGCGCATCGCCCGGGCAGCGGCAGCGTCCGTGGTCAAGCGCACCCGGGACCCGGCAGCCAGGGCTTCCGCGCTGGTCTGCACCCCCCACCTGTAGATGACAGCTTCCGTCGGCAGGGTAAAGGAGCGGTACTGGAAGGAATCGTCAACCAGGTAAAGGGTTCTTGTTTTGCTGCTGTAATCAATGACCTTGCCGTAAATTACGTTGCTGTAAGCGACAATGCCGATGGCTTGACCGGTGTCGGGAAGGAGCATGGCCATAACATGGTCGCCCGTTCGAATTTCGCTCAGAGATGAAACGTCCTTTCCGTCCCGCCTGAACAGGGCGCCCGGAAATACGCGCAGGGTATAGCCTGTTTCGGTGCGCACTTCGCTGCGGTTCGTGTTGACCTCCTTCACCGTTCCCAGCACTACCTGCCTTTTGACGGCCAGATACTGAACCTCGCCGGTTGACGGAGCCAGGTGCAGGTGTACGGCCATCCCGGGGAGAACCTGGACCGACCCAGCCAGGGTACCTGTGCCGAAGGGCATATCTTTTGGTTCTGCAGCGACAATGGTGTCCTCGAAGGAATATGCGGCATCAGGGGAAATGGTATAGATGTTGCGATCCCGGAGCAGACCGATTACCTCCCGGTCGTTTTGAGAACGTACCCCGGTGGCAAAACCCGCGCGCTCGGTGAAAGCCGCATCGACACGCCGGGCAGTCTGGTCGGCGGGGTTGATGGAAGCTGACACCTCCACTCCCTGCGGGAGGTCCTTGGCATCAAGCGACCTTCCATTTAAAAATACCTCGCCCTGCTGCTCAAGGGTGTACCCTCCGAGCCGGGCTGCCCGGTTGATTTCACCGAAGATGGTTCCTTCTGAGACGTGGAGCGCTCCCACTCCGGTCGCCCGCCACAGTCGCACGGTCAGGTAGAGGGCTTTCGGTGTACGATAGACAGCGGCCCCGGGGAACAGGTGAGCGGCATCGACCTTGTATAAAAGATCATCAATGGCATTAAGGGTCGGCGTGCCGGAAGCGGCGGTGGTTGTGCTCGAGGCAACCTTGCCACCCGAGGCCAGCTGCAGTTCATTGCCATCTGAGGCCGCCAGTTTATCACGCTGCGGCGGTTGGCCCCAGACCAGGGCAAAGTCCTGGGTCGGGCGGCTGCTGCCGCGCACAGTGTTCTGCTGTACGGCACGGGCAGCTGCACGGACAGTATATTTGCCGGGAGCAGGAGAGGGCAGGTAGACCTGTTCGATGTTGTTGATCCGATCCGGCGTATTGTCCCTGAGAAAATGGTTGCCGTAATATGTTTTGCCGTCCGGGGCCTCAACGATCAGGTCCAGGTCGTTGACCAGGGCCTTGCCGCCGGGCCTGCCCGGGGGATCGGTCCAGGCCAGGGTAGCCTTGAACGGCGCGGAAGAATCCGTCACGGTATAAGTATAGACTGATTCCTCACCATGTTTCACGCCCAACCTCTGGTCTTCCCAATGGAAAGTCTCGTCTTTTAACCCAAGGACTGTGGTAGTAAGATCTATAATTCCAAACCCTTCCCCGGAAGGACCGCCGGCCATCTCGCGGGCGCCGCTTGCCAGGGCTGCCCGGAGCAAAGCAGCGGTGGGGGAAGGGGTGCTGGCTTCTTTTTTAAAATACTCACGCAGGAGCGCGGCTGAGCCGCCGGCCACGGCTGTTGCCATGCTTGTACCCTGCATCTGCAGGTATTGCGGGAAACCGGGCAGGTTGCTTTCCACCAGCCGGGAGCGGGCGGAGACAACCGCGGAAGCCGGCGCCAGGAGTTCGGGCTTGATTCTCCCGTCCCCCGCGGGACCGCGTGACGAGAATGTTGCAGCGGCCCGGGTGTCATGCGCGCCTGGGACCAGCATGGGGCGAGGCAAAACCGAGGCGCCCACCACCAGGGCGTTCTTGCTGTTGGCCTCAGATGTAAGCGTTCCGGGTGACGGGCCGGCGTTGCCGGCGCCAAATACAGGCAAAAAATCAGGCTGCTGGCGGACAAAATTGTCAATCTGAGCAGCAGTTCGACCATAGGTATTGGACCCGCTGCCCCAGCCGTCGATATGTATACGGGCGCCGGCGGAATAAGCCGGCGTGAAAAGGTTTGACAAGTCAGCGGGGGGTGTGGGTTCACCTTTGGCGTTCAAGATAGCCTGAAAGTAGATGCTGGCGCCGGGGGCAATCCCCTTGAACTGCCCGTTGGAGGCTGCGCCGGTTCCGGCAACGGTTGCGGCCATGTGGGTGCCGTGCCCGTTCGGGTCGTCCGGGATTTTGCGGCCGGCCCAGGATTTTAGCAGCACCACCTTGGGCATCTTTCCCGGGGTGCTCCGGAGGTCGGGGTGAATGTCGTCCATTCGGCCGATGTCGAGGCCGCTGTCAGCGATGGCGATAATCTGGCCGTCGCCAGTAAGACCGGCGGGAGCCGCAAAACCGGGAATGTTTAAAACCGTGGCGCCGGTGATATCCCGGGCCCGGTCGTTCAAGAAATCAACCTTGTGGTATGTAGCGGAAAACTGCTCCGCGGCCGTAAGCTTTGCCGGAAGGAAGAAGCCCGATATTATGAGTGTAACAGCCATCCAGGCCGAGATGACCTGTTTGGCTTTAAGGCTCGTACGGAAAAAACCCATAAAAACCCCCGTCAAGTTCCGGGTTTCCCAGCCTCAATCGTTCTATGGGCTTATAGACTGGTGATGGCATACTGGGGCTAATCTGCCAACCCGGGTAGTTACAACTGAGACGATTTTGGTATAGAGTTGGGCACAGGTTCCAAAAAAATCCAATCAAAAGTATAGACGGATAGCAGCACTGATTGGTTCCCAAGAAACTAAAAAAATTTGGGAGAGCTTTGGCTTTTCCGCCCCCTCAACATAACCCTCAGGACAAAACGGGGGAGGGCAAGCATCCTCCGAAACCGGGACGGTTCCATAATCAGCCGGCCCAGCCACTCGAGCTGCAGCTTCCGCATCCATGCCGGGGCCCTCTTCACTCTGCCGGCGATGACGTCAAAGCTGCCGCCCACGCCAATGGCCGCGGAAACTCCCAGATTATCCAGGTTGGAGCTGATCCAGTACTCCTGCTTCGGCGCCCCGAGAGCAGCAAAGAGGATGTCAGCGCCGGCATCTCGTACCTTATCCCCTACTGACGGATTTTCCGCTTCCCCAAAGTACCCATGGTGGGTTCCCACTATCGACAACCCGGGATGTTGTTCCTGCAGCCTCGCCGCCGCCTCCTCGGCAACCCCGGGGGCCGCGCCCAGGAGAAAGAGACGCCAACCGGATCGGGGCGCCGCCTTGACCAGCTCCAACAACAAGTCAATTCCCGTCACCCGCTCCGGTACGGGCCGGCCCAGGTAACGTGAAGCCCATACAACACCGGCTCCATCGGGGGTAACCAAATCGGCCGAATTGATTAAATCCCTAAGAACGGGTTCGTTCTGAGCCCGTTCGATGATTTCCGCATTCAGAGTAATGACATGGTGGGGGGTACCGGATTCTATGAACCGGGATACCCTGTCCACAGCGTCGTTCATACCGACCCGATCCACCAGCGTCCCCAGGATTTCTACCCGGGAGCGGGCGACCGGATTTCCTGATGAGTTTATGTTCCTGATCATCTCAATCGCCATCACGGCGTTGGATCTGGCCATTTCCCTCAGGGAGGGAATCTTCTCTTGCAGTACGGCGGCGAACTGCTGCCTTTGTGAAACCAATTCCGTCAGTTTTGCCTTCAATTCCTCGCCGGTGACCCGGCCCACCTCTCCGGCAGGTTCAAAACCCAGCATGCCCAGGAACTGTTTCACTTTGGGGTCGTAACTGATACCGATAAAGGGCACTCCCATTACGGCAGCAAAAATCAAGGCGTGGAGGCGCATCCCGATTACCAGATCGAACTCGCCGATCAGAGTCAGGGCCTGCTGAGTCGTTAACGCCCTGTCGATTACCGTAGCCGGGTTTTTCATCAGGGCCATCATATCAAGGCATGTTTTCAGGTCCTCCGGGTAGTGCATGGGAACGTAGACGACGTCCCACCCCTGGCTGACAAGGTCGTCAGCGAATTCAGCCACAGCCGGTTTCAAGCGCTCCATCCCCGGCCACCCGCGCAGGGCAATTCCGGCTGCCGGCCGCCCGTTTTTCTGGAGACCGAACTGGGCCAAAAGCCTCCGTCCGTACCCCGCCATACCCCCCGCCAGAAAGCCCAGGACCGGATCAGCCGTAACCAGCATCTCCGGCTGCGAAACCCCCAATTGCACCAGTTCGTCTCGGGACTGGTCATCCCTAAGGGTGATCAAGTCCGCCCGGTTGGCGACCAGACGGACCAGTATTTTATTGGTCCAGCGGTTTACCGGGCCGACTCCGTGGGCATAAAGCATCACCGGAGTTCCCACCAGTTTGGCCAGAGCCATAACGCCGAGGTAATAGGGGACGCTGAAGGGGCCAGTAACATCCTGGAGCAGCCCGCCTCCGCCGCTGATTAACAGATCGGCGGAACGAAGTTCCCGGATAATCTGCCCCGGATGGGTGCGAGAAATAGCGTTGACCCCGTGTAACTGTTTCGTCCTCTCGGGGTTTCCAGAGAGGACGGTAATCTCAAGATCCGGGTCAATTTGTTTGAGGGTGGAGGTGATTGCCGAGAGTAAAGCCTCGTCCCCGGCATTGTCGAAACCATAATACCCTGAAATGACTGTCTTGGCCACTTCCGCACCCCCTTTCTACCTAAAGGATGACCGAAAGCAGGTAAAACTAACGCTGCCTTCACCGAGGCCTCATTCGTTGGCTGCTTGCTGCGGCTCACTATTTCCCGGTGATTTTATCTGCTCGACCATCTGCTCCAATTCCACCTCGCGAGGGATCCAGTAGCTGATATCGTCAACATACTCAGGGTCACCCGGAACTGTAAAGGTATGTATGTTCGCCCGATCCATGTTCTTTAAGGCTCCAGCCACCCGGAGCATTTCCTTTAGAGTCAGGTCCGTCTTGACGTTGGCCCGGAACTCCCCAACAAGATCCGGCAGTTTCCAGATGTTGTTCACCTGCAGCACCTCATCGGCCACGGCGAGGAAAAATTTTTGCTGCCGCTTTACCCGCCCGATATCCGCGAGGGCGTCCCCCCGCCACCTGACATACGCCAGGGCATCTTTCCCATCCAACCGCTGCAGCCCCGGCTTCAGGTTGATGCTCTCGGACGGTTTATACATTCGTTGTTCCACATTGATGGTCACCCCGCCCAGGGTATCAATAATCTCCTGGAAACCTTCAAAGTTGGTCTCGACGTAGCCGTCAACCGGCATGCCCAGGAAGTTTTCCACGGTTTTTGCCGCTAGTTGGGGACCACCTTTGGCATGGGCGAAATTGATTTTATTTTCCTTTGCCTCCCCGGGGATTTCCACCCGGGTATCACGGGGTATGGACAGCAGGTTGGCCGTTTGACGCTTGAGATCAAGGACGGCAAGAATGATCGTATCCGATCTTGCCTGTTCCTTTTCCCGTTCGTCGGTGCCAAACATAAGGATATTCATGGTTCGTTCTTCAGGGCGGCTTTGGAAAAGACCTACCCCTTTACCGCCGCTATCCTTCGGGCTGAAAACAAAAGCCACTGACAGCCGGTACCCGGCATAAGCAAGACCACCAAACAAAATAAGCACTATGACCACGAGGATAAATATGCGCCGGCCCCGGTTGCGGCGGTCCCGCCTTTTTCGCGCGCGTGGGCTTTCGCTGCTAAGGTGATCGCCAAAACCGGTCGGTTCGAAATCGTCGTACTCCATCTGACATGCTCCTTCGTTACCGCGGGGTTTTACCCCCCAGAATCCGCAGTCTGGCTCCTCGTCGAAATAGGGTTTGTTGGTTCCCTATTTGACTAAATACGTATTAGACGGAAAGGCCCATAAAAAAGTTTCGCCACGAGGCGACAGAATCCTTCCGATCTGTCTTCTCGTGGCGTCTGGAAATACAAGGGCCTTATTAATTCACTTTATAATCTCTGGGTTGGGTCCAGCATGCGGGCAATCAGTTCCACCGTTTCCCCCCTGGTAACCGACTGTTTCGGCTTGAAACTTCCATCTTTATAGCCTTGAATTATTCCTGCCGAGGTCAGGGCATAGATAAAATCTTTTGCCCAGTGAGTGCCGGCATCCGCAAATTTCTTTGTCACCTTGGAGTTCGCAGCCTTCTCCGGATGAGCCTGCGCCAGGAGGACCAGGGCTTTACTCATGACCACGGCCACTTCGGCTCTGGTGATTGGCCGGTCCGGGTAAAATCTGCCGTCACTGTATCCTGCCAAAAGTTTCGCTTCTTTGGCGGCTGCGATGGCATCCGCGGCCCAAAAGTCGGGGGAAACATCCGGAAAACTCGTTTGGGAGCTGCTCTTCAGATCAAGCATCCGGGCCAGCATGGCCACAAGCTCCGCTCTGGTGATCGCCCGGTTTGGGTAAAACCGGCGGCCTTCTTCCTTGATCACCCCGAGGCTGGTCAGCGAAATAATGTTCCGCCGGGCATAATGGCGGGAAATATCTATAAATGGATCCGGGCTGCCGCCCCGGCTGGGGTTGTGGTCCCGATCAGGGTCTGTATCCCCCGGTTGGCCCGGGAGGTCCGGCTGGCCGGGTTGGCCCGGCGGGTCCGTTTGGCCAGGTTCCCCCGGCTGCCCCGGCTGGCTGGTATCCCCGGTGTCCAGCCCGTAATACGCAGCCAGCCCCCGAAAAATCCCCTCTGCAGCCCGCTGTCGGAACTCGGGGTCGTTCAGTTTGGCTTCTTCATCCGGGTTTGATATGTACCCTGTTTCCACTAGAATAGAGGGCATTATGGTATTTCTTAACACAAAGTAACGTGCTTCCTTGACGCCGTTGCTCTTTGTCCCCATGGCTGACACTAAATTGTCCAGAACAAACCGGGCCACCTCCCGCGACACCCCCCCACCATAGGAGTAAACCTCGGTGCCGTTGTAACCGCTGGACTCGGTGGAATTGCTGTGAACCGACACAAACAAATCCGCCTCGGCCCGGTTGGCCACATCTACCCGGCTGCTCAGTTCTGTATAATAATCCCACCCCAACTCAGCGTCCTGTTCCCGGGTCATGACGACCTGGACTCCGGTTTTTTGCATGAGGTCTTGCAGTCGGAGGGCAATGTCCAGGTTAATTGTCTTCTCCTGGGTGCCGCTGTAACCCAGGGCCCCCGGGTCCCTGCCGCCGTGTCCGGGGTCAACGGCCACAACCAGGGGGCCGGCCAAAACGGCGCCTGCAGACAGGACCAGAATCAGGAAAGAGCACACCACTACCAAAAACACCCTGTGCCGGAACTGGAATCGCATCCAAATCCCCCATTCCTCTTCACCCCAAAAAAAGAACCCCCAAAGGTCTCTCTTCACTTCGGTAGGTTCTCTTATAGTTTTCGACAGCTTTTTCGCGTTTCCTTCCGTGGCCGGCAAGCGATTTTCCGGTATTTTCTTACATTATTTTCTTACATCACCAATATATTGCCTCGGCCAGCGAAGTCTGCCAGGTGAGAGAACTCATGGTCTGCGCCGGCCCGGCCCCCCGGTTGTCGGGGAGTGAGTCGAGAATCACCTTGCGAATCTTTGCGGGCTCTACGGACTTGATTAACGGGTATAGTGCCCACAGATCCCGGAAAGTAAAGTTCGAATTTGTGTAGCACAGTACGATCCGGATTAAGCCCGGAACCTTCCAAAAAACGCTCGGGCTGCTAAACCGGCTGGCCACCTCCCTGATGATGGCCTCATCGTCGGGTGTGGCAGGTTTGGTGTAAAGATCCCCCAGCGGGATCAGCCGCCCGCGGATGCGGACCGGGCCCGCCAGCCCAGCCAGCAGTTCCATTCCCTTCCGGTCAAATACCAGGTAATAAGGAAGGTCCGTCTGCAGCTTTCCGGACATCAATCGGCGCACCTGTTCCGGTCCCTGCTTCAACAACACATCCTCAATTGTCAGAAGCGGGCGTTCACTGACAATAACGTCAGGGGGGTAGAAAACGGTAGCAGACCGCTGGGATACCGGGTCGAGAGCATAAATGGAAACCATCACCAACCTGCCTTTATCGGTGCCCAGAAACAGCGTGTTGATCGTGCGCAGATCGCGGTTGTACACCCGGGGGCGATTTGCCCTGGCAGGTACGGGCATTGGGGAACCGGACGCATCTGGCCCCGCGACTTCTGCGGGGCTGCCCCCGCTGCCGAGTTCGGCTTCGCTGCCGGGTTCGGCTTCGCTGCCGGGTTCGGCTTCGCTGCCGGGTTCGGCTTCGCTGCCGGGTTCGGCTCCGCCGCCGGTTTCGCTCCCACTTCCGGGCTCGGCTTCGCGGCCAGGCCTCTTCCATGCGAGATTGCCGATGCGCCCCTGTTCAGTCCCCAAGCTAACCCCGGAGTTCTCCCAGTGACCGACCCCTGCCCTGCCTACCGTTTCAACTCTAGTTTCCGCGGTTCCGGCCCGGCCCGCTCCGTCCAGCCGCCCGAGGAAACGGAAACCACCGATTTCAGCAGCCGTTCCGAAGGTGATCCCGATCAGGATGATAAGTAAGACGAGAGGCCGGTAGAACCCCGGCTTCAGATAGTTGTTATGCCCGGTGTGCCTCATCAGATCGCGTCCCCTTTCCATGGCAACATGGATATTGTTGCCTACATGGGGACTGTTATACAAGGCTGGGCTCTAATTCCCCCGCAGTACGGCAAAACAAAAAGGGGTACCTCAGTCGTTCGGTACCCCCTGGGCCCTCCTTAACGGGGCCGGCCCGTAATTACCCTATATTTACAAAACTCCTTTTCAAACTAACCCCACTTCACCACTTCGCTACACCCTTCCTACCTCGTTGACCGCCTTGTCCAATGCGGCGTCCAGTGCTTGAATCACTTTTTGATTCGACTCGTAGGCCCGCATCACCCCAATCAGGGTAACCATCTCTTGAATCGGGTTAACATCGGATGCTTCCACAAAACCCTGCCGCACCTTCACTCCGGCTGCTGCTTGATACCCGTTGGTGGCCCTGTAGAAAGAAGTTCCCTCCTTTTCCAAAGTGCCGCCGGGTACAGAAGTAACCAGCCGCAGTGTATCCACCGCTTTCCCGGAAACACTCACCCTACCTTCGGCATCAATAGCAGCTTCACCCGGGGGCAGCGTAATCTCCCCGGCGCTGCCGAGAACCGGGAACCCATCACCGGTAACCAGCTTCCCGTCCGAGCCCACCTGCATGCTCCCGTTCCGCGTCAACCGTTCCCCCTGTGGTGTCTTTACCAGCAGGTAAGCATCCCCTTCAATGGCAACATCCAGCGGGGATCCGGTCTGCTGCGGCGAACCGGGAACAGTCGAGGTAAAAGTTGCCGCCGGCCCTGTGCCTATTCCCAGCTGTCCAATCGTGGGCGGCTTTCCCGTCCCACTGGAGTCATTGATCCGGAACAGCAGCATCTCCGAAAACGATTGAAATACGGCCACCTCTTTGCGAAATCCGGTGGTGTTGACGTTGGCCAGATTGTTGGCCACCACATCCATGCGGGTCTGTTCGGCCAGCATTCCCGATGCCGATGTGTACAGCCCTCTAATCAATTAATCACCTCCCTTTATATGACGTTATGAATTCCTCGGAGAACCCTTATCTTATCCCACTTTCTTTGCCAGCGACCGGATCGATTGCAGGACGTTGAGCAGTGCCAATGCCTTTCCCGTCCCCAAGGCAACACAGGAAATCGGCTCATCCGCCATATGAACGGGGAGGCTTGTCTCCCGCGATATCAGCAGATCAAGCCCGTTCAGCAGAGCGCCGCCGCCGGTCATCACGATCCCCTTGTTAATGATATCGGCGGACAGTTCCGGTGGAGTTTTCTCCAATACCTCTTTTACCGCGCTCACTACCTGTTCTACCGGTTCAGCCATGGCCTCGTACGTTTCCCGGGCGGTGATGGTCACCGTTTTCGGTAAACCGCTAACCAGGTCCCGCCCCCGAATATCCATATTGGTATGAACCCGGGAACCTTCCGGGAAGGCAGTACCCGCCGCAATTTTTAGTTCCTCGGCAGTTCGCTCTCCAATCATAAGGTTGTATTCCCGCCGAATAAAACGAACAATAGCCTCGTCAAATTTATCGCCGCCGACCCGCAGCGATTTACTGCAGACGATTCCGCCCAAAGACAAAACCGCTATGTCGGTGGTACCTCCGCCGATATCGACCACCATATTGCCGCTGGCTTCGGAAATGGTCAGTCCCGCTCCGAGGGCAGCAGCAAGGGGTTCCTCAATCATGAAAGCTTGCCTGGCCCCTGCCTGCAGGGCGGCCTGCTTGACGGCTCTTTCCTCGACACTGGTCACCCCCGATGGGATTCCCACCATGACCCGGGGTTTGAAGAACCAGCTCTTACCACACGCCTTGTTAATAAAGTACCGGAGCATCCGCTCCGTTACATCGTAGTCAGCTATAACCCCGTCCCGAAGGGGGCGGATGGCCACGATATTGCCGGGGGTCCTGCCCAGCATCCGCCGGGCTTCCTCACCGACGGCAATCAGCTTTCCGGTCACTTTGTCAATGGCAACTACGGATGGTTCATTTAAAACAATACCCTTTCCTTTCACATAAACCAGGACACTGGCGGTCCCCAAATCAATGCCGATGTCTTCACTGAACATGAACGTTCTCCTTCCGGATGAGACTTGTCCAATCCGTGTACCCGAAAAAATATTTACCGTAACTCTTCGGGAAAACGCCTGCAGCCTGCCCACTTTTTGGTTATTGGTTCGACACCTTCCTAGAAAAATCCTTTTATAATTCTAGGATTTTCTTCCTCTGGTTTTTAGCTGCCCTCCTGGTATTTTTTTCGTGTTGCTTCTCCGCCCCGAATGTGTCGTTCCGCTTTGTTCATGTCGAGTATACTACGGACCTGGATCGCCATATTGGCGTTAATCCGCGGTAACCGTTCCGTGACATCCTTGTGTACCGTACTCTTTGAGACTCCGAAGGATTGAGCGGTCTGCCGGACTGTCGCCCCTGATTCCAGAATGTATGTGCTGACCTCCAGGACCCGCTTCCGGATATAGTCTTGCATGTGCAATCCCCCTCGACTGAGAAAGTTCTACTTATGTATATGAAGGGGACTATGAAAAAGACTATTGTCCACAGGGCCCGTCCGCTGTAAAAAATCAGACAAAAAAAAGCCCCGCCAAGCGGGACGACAAAAAAAAGGCTGGAGCAACTCACTTATCCAGCCTAATCCCGAGCTGCAGCGGGTTTAGGGTTTCCGTCCCTTTCCTGACCTCCAGGTGAAGGTGCGGCCCTTCCCCAACTTCGGACAGCCCGGGCTCGCCAACCTCGGCCATGGCCTCGCCGGCCCGTACCCGGCTGCCGGGTTTGACCAGCACGTTTTGGCACCCGAAGTACAGCGTCTGCCAGCCACCCCCATGTTCAACCCTGATCACGGTTCCGGACTGGGGATCAGGGTTAACATCGACCACGCTGCCATCCAACACAGCCCTGACCGCGGCCCCCGCCGGGGCTTCAATATCAATCCCGTTGTGGAACCGGTAGTCGGCAAAAGTTCGAGAGTACCCTTGGCCAAACCCGGAGGTAAGTTTTCCCGCTGCCGGCGCTATGCTCCTGGTAAAATCGGGTTGGGGCAAACCGGCTGGTTGGTCGGCCGTGTTAGCCGCTTTTGTTTGCAGGCCGGTTTTTTCCTCAATAAGAGTCTTTGAACTAACCACTTGTGGTTCCGTGTTTGGGCTCTGGCTGCGGCTCAACCCCATAGTTGCCGCCCGCTTCCCCCAAACGATACCATGAAAACTGTTCCGAAAAGCCGGTGAGCCCAATACGTTTACCAACTGCCAGGAACTGCTCAAAAAGAGAAGAGACAAGATAGCAACCAGGACGGTTTTCCTGGACATTTCTACCACCTCGTCCCTATTTTTCCCAAAGGCCGGTTTCGGTAATCAAGGTTGGTTAATACTTCAACTGTGTGATTTTGCTTCCCTGGTAATAGTGCTGCAGAATGAACCGGAAATCCTTGCCGTGGTTGGCGTAGCCGTCAGTACCGTACTGGCAGAGGCCAACGCCATGGCCGTAGCCGATCGTATCAATGGTTATACCGCGGCTGTCTCCTTTGTATGTGAATCTGGTAGAATTGAGGCCCAACCTGGCTCTAAATTCAGTCCCGGGGAACAGGCGCTTCCCGACTGCGACCGTCTTCACCCTCCCTGTGCTTGTTAACGCACGGATTTTCACTTTGCTGACAGCTGAACCGGGGGCTGCCGCCAGATTGGTCCCCAGCCTGCCATCCAGTTCGGCCCAGGAAAACTTGACCCTTTTGTGCAGCTGCGGTGAATGGCGGTCATAGGGGCAGTTGACACTGCGCAAATACGGAGCGGTGAATTTCCAGACCTCCTGCGGGTTTTCGGTCCACCCTCCGCATGTCGAATGGTACACCGGATCGATCAGCTTGCCCTTATAGGTAAGCACCATTCCCCTCGTCTCTTTTACCGCACGCACAATGCGCCTCTTATACTTGTAATAATTGACCACCCCCCAGCGCTGCCGCATATCGCTATCGGACAGCCACGCCTGGCAGTGGGTGGGATCGGTACACAAATCTGCCCCGGAATGGTCGCTCCTGCCTCGCGCCGCTTCCTGCATCCTCTTCATGGTATAAGTTCGGGCGGCAACAGCCTGGGACTTGAGGGCCTCCATTTGGAAACGGGCGGGCATTTCCCCGGCAACAACCCCAACTATGTATTGTTCCAAATCAAAAGTTTTGATCGTGTTGGTGCTTACTACCTTGACCCTGACCGTGGTTTTGGTCTCTTCAACCCCTGCCCCCGGGCGGAACAGGTTCAATCCTTTGACCAAAATAGCCGGCATCACCACCACTACAAGAAACAAGGCAACAAAAAGCCAGGTAAGCTTCTTATGCAACTGGATACCCCTTTCCGGATCCTGTAGTAGTTGTCCTTTCATAACAGTGTATGTCCAAAGGACAGAGCGTATACCGGACGGGCCCCCCAATAAAAAGCCGCCTGGCGGCGGCAGAGGCTGTTGACGCTCAACCCGGTTATCCAATTAGCCTTTTTCTTTTTATGACCATGGTGTAGCTTTCCCTTGCTGTGCCGTTTTCCACGGTTATTTTGATGCTCTCGGTACCTTTCAGGGGAAAATCCACCTTTTCGGTGCTGCTCACGCTTTCATTATTCACCGTAATCGTCGCTGCAGGATCAGCAGCCGTTGGGGTTACCGAAATGATGCCGGCGTTGTCGGAAACGTGGGCACTATAAACCGTCACATTCGGCCTGAATACGGGGCATAAATTGCCACCGTCAAGCGTTAGATTGCATAACTGGGCGTTTTCTTTTACTTCGGCGAACTCCTCAAAGAAAGCCTGCAAGCAGTCCTTGTTGGTGACACCCCTGTTGCCCTGGCAGTTTTCATAGTAGTACAGGGAATTGTGGTTTTTAAATTCCCCGAACCGGACTTGGTCCGGAGATACATGTATGTAAATCATTTGGCGAGACTCAACATCTATTTGACTGATAGCCCTGACCAGGCGCTTGGACAAATCGATTTTCAGCCCAATATCCCCAGGCAAGAAATAGTACTTGCCGCCAAAAGCTTGGGCAAAGATTTTTGTCATCGGTATTCTGAAATCCCTGAACTCTTCCCCCCACTCGGAAATAACGCAGATTTCCGGCTCCAGGGTTTTGACCAATTTGGCCAGCCCAAGCCTGCCCAGGTGGTTGGGGTAGAGGGACTCCTCCATATTCTCCAAATAGTTTTTTTCCTTGCCGTGAACCCCCCCGATATGGGCCAGCAATACGATCTTTTCCCTGGGGTTGCTGCCCTTGATGTCCTGGTACTGCCTTTGGATGTTTGGCCTTTCCGGTGTTTCTTTCTCAGTCCAACCGGTGTCCCCGGTATAAACTAATAGTGTTTCGCCTAAATGAAACAGAAAACCGAGGGAAGGGTTTCTGGAAGTTTTGTCTTCGTGGGATGCATTGACAACATCAATGCATTTACTCTCATCGTGCTTAAATAACGGTATTTTCTCTCCGTATTGAACTATCTTTACGCTGTAATTTGCTTCTTCCTCAGAATGTCTTGGTTGCTGAAGATCATAGCATTGCGGGTCCCACTCGAAATACCCCTTGTATTTCTCATAAACACCGGCAGATACATAAAAATCTACCCTTTTCTTTCTTTTGTTGTAGAACTCATCCCTGTAACGATTAACCCATTCAATCTGTTTAGCGGTCAGGTGATCCCAGCCCTTCTTCGCTGCCTCTATTGCAGCTTTTACGTCTTTTGTCGCGGTATGATGCTCCTTGGCAACATTCCTTGGGACGATCGTCTCTTGAAGTTCCCGGTTGTACCTGTAGAGTAAACTGATTATTGCTTCGAGGTCCGCGGTGTGGTCGTCGTGTGAATGAGAAACCAGGACAATATCAATGTCGCTGAACACGTAATTACTGGTTTTGAAGTTGTCAATGAAATCAAACCCTGGATCGATGACAATTCCTCTTCCAAAAACTTTTAGAAAGTATCCGCCTCCTCTGCTGTTTTCCGTAATGAGGGGGGTGTACGAGTTCCAACGCTTTAATACCTCTAAAGTAATCTGGTCGTCGGGTTGTTTTTGTTTTTCCCTTAAGAAGGTATCAATAAAATTCTGTTTGCAATTGAACAATGTCTCTTCGATGCCGGTGTTCACTGTTTGGTATATTATTTCACCCACCTCGGACGGTTCTTTTGCGTCTCTTTCTTTAAGTTGTTTCTCTATACTCGAAGTCTTGTCAATATCTTCGATATATCCCTGAATCACGTCCTTATAGTATTCATTGGCGAGACTTTCAGCTTTTTCATATTTGGCCTTTGCCTCGACAAACCGTTTCATTTTTTCTAGAACTCGCGCCATATCCAATACTGCATAGAGATAATTCTCGTTGATGCCAATAGCCTCGGAGAAATATGCCTCGGCTTTTTCGTAATAATAATGTTTTTTCCCAGTGTTCGTGCGATTGCCCAGTTCGTAATAGATCCTGCCTAAACCGTAATAGGGAAAGGCCTGATCTCTGTTCAATTGATGTGCTCTGGTGTAATATTCTTCCGCTTTATCGTGTCTTTCCAGAAGCCGGTAACAGTCACCCATGTAATACCAGGGGTAAAAAAAGTCTTTATCAAACTGGATAGCTTTTTCGTATTCCTTAATGGCTTCATGAAATTCTTTATTCTTCCTGTAAAAGTTGCCCAGTCCATTATGCGCCGGAGCAAACCGGGGATTAATACCCAGGGCCTCGCGATACATCTCTTCAGCCTTGTTGTTGTAATTCTTTCTCTCTTTTTGAGTTTCCGCATATTTTCTCATTTTTATGTAAACGTCACCCTTCGCATTCCAGGGGTGGGGGAAACTCTTATCCTGTTTATTCGGGTTTTCCTCTTGTATTACTTCATCAAAAAGCCGCAAAGCCTCTCTGTAGAATTGGTCCCCGTCTTTTTCATATAAATTTCCCAACAGGTAATTCGCCTTTCCCAATTTGTATGTTGTGAACCAGAAATGCTCTTGGTTACCATAGAAGTCAAGCAACAGGTCTCTTGATTTCTCACAGACCTCTCGCCGGGAAGTTCTCTGGGCCTCGGCATAATTGGCCAATGCTCCACCAAGTAAAAGGAACCTATTATCATAAAATATTCCCTTTTCGGAGAACACTTCCATGGTTGGGACTCTTCCGTTTTCCAAATCCATAAAGCCCATTAAAAACAGTGTTAAATCATGGTGCTCGCGGTGCACTTCATCTTCGTACACCAGCTTGTTGGTGTGTATTAATGTTTGTTGAATGTTTTGATAGAGAAAATCTATTCTTTCCTTCTTGGTAAATAAGCCCTTGTAGTCATTAAACAGAGCTTTCAGATATGGAATTGATTTGTCTTCCACTTTTCGTACCTCCGCCTTTTCACTTCATTTTGCACAGGTAACTGGGTATTATTTCTATCAATGCCCTTATTTCCCTTCTGGCAGCGGGCATGCGAAAAAGAAAAGCCCATCTGCCAGGCAGATGAGCTTCTAAGTCGTTTCCATGAATGCACCTAATACCCGTCGGGGCGGTCCTCCCTCCAGATTTCAGCCCCTAATCCCCGAAATTTCTCGACGATGTTTTCGTAACCGCGATCAATGTGGTGAATGCACCCGATCTCGGTCTCCCCTTCCGCAGCTAAGCCGGCCAGGATTAACGCCGCCCCGGCCCGAAGGTCAGTTCCTTTCACCGGTGCCCCGGTCAGGTGGCCCACCCCCTTGACAATCGCGGTATGGCCTTCAATCTTGATATTGGCCCCCATTCGTTTCAGTTCGTCCACATGCATGAATCGGTTTTCAAAAACAGTCTCCGAGACCACGCTGGTCCCGGAACCAATAGTCATCAAAGCCATAAACGGGGCCTGCATGTCGGTGGGAAAGCCCGGGTAAGGCAGGGTTTTAATGTCCACCGATTGAATCGGCCCTGTCCCAACTACCCTAATGGCGGTCTCCGTTTCTTCCAAGATCACTCCCGACTCTTTCAGCTTCGCCGCCACGGGCTTGACGTGATCGGGAATCACGTTTTCAATCAGTACATCGCTTCCGGTGATGGCGGCGGCCACCATGAATGTCCCAGCCTCAATTCGATCCGGTATCACGGTATGCTCGGTTCCGGTCAGCCGGTCAACGCCCTCAATTTTGATGATGTTGGTACCAGCCCCTTTGACCGTGGCACCCATAGCATTGAGGAAATTTGCCAGATCAACAACCTCGGGCTCCTCAGCAGCATTTTCTATGATCGTCGTCCCCTTGGCCAGACAGGCAGCCATCATGATGTTTTCGGTGGCACCCACGCTGGGAAAATCAAGGTAAACTTTGCCGCCCACCAAGCCGTCGGCTTCTGCTTCGATAAACCCGTGGCCGGTCACGATTCTGGCCCCCATGGCCTCAAACCCTTTCAGGTGCAGGTCTATGGGCCTTGTACCGATGGCGCAACCGCCGGGAAGTGATATCCTGGCCCTTCCACCCCTGGACAGGAGCGGCCCCATCACCAGGAAAGAGGCCCGCATCTGCCGGACATACTCGTACGGTGCCTCACTGTTTGTAATCCGGTCAGTCTTGATCACCAACTCATTGCCTGCCATCTGGACGGCTGCCCCTAAACTCCTGATGACCTCACTGATAGTGGACACATCCGCCAGTTTCGGTATATCGTACAGGTGACACTCCCCATCCGCTAAGAGAGAGGCGGCAATAATCGGAAGTATCGCGTTTTTGGAGCCGCTGACGGTGACATTGCCATGAAGACGCGCGCCACCTCTAACAATAATTTTTTCCAATATCAATTGCTGCAAGGGCAGGCTTGCAGATTACCTCCCTTCTCCTATCACCCGTTTGTGAACCGAAACACTACTTCTGCAAATTGTATCGTTTTCCTGCAACTTAGGTCCTAATAATATTTTCCTTGGTTCCCTGGCATTCCGTGCCCCTAATACTCGGTGGTAATCAGAGGCGAACCGACCGTGACAAACGTCCGTTTTTCCAAATCGCTGTAGCGGAGGGCAATGTTTAGATTCACGGGTTTGCCCCCAATGATCAGCTTATGGCCCAGGAAAGGTGTGTAGGCTGTGACGCTGACCAGGTTGCCGGCGGAAATGGAAGACGGTTCCCGGGCGTCGGCGGCACTCAACATCAGCTGTAACAGCCGGGTTTCCTCTGCCTTCGTCAGGCGGTGGTCGATTACCCCCGAGTAGGTAACACTGAAGTGTTGTTTTACCCCCAAGGACCGCAAGCAGGAGCGAACCCGTTTTTCCCAGACAAGATCACTGGGGATTGGTTGGGACCTGTGCAGGGTGACAAACACCCACTGGCCACCAATTCCTGTCTTGGGGTCCGCTTTTTTCACCGTCACCGTCATCTGACCCTCGTCACCGGTTTCGGCTTTGGCCTCATACCCCCGAAACGGCCCGTTGACAACTTCCCTGGTGTGGTCGGCTTTGACTCCGAGTCTGGTCACCAGTTCTGTAAGGAGGGCGGCTTCCGACCCACTTGGTCCGCCCAGTTTTTGGGCCCAAACAGACAAAGGAAAGACTCCTCCCAAAAACCGGCTTACTTGCTGCCCTGTAAATCCCGGCCTCCGGTCGGCAATCTGCCCCCAGTCCATAAACTCAAAACTGACCGGGTGGGACTGAGCCACTTCAAATACAGCATATGCAGGGTCAGATAATTCTCGTGACAACAACCCCGGTAAGGTTATTCGCGTGGAAACTCCCGCACCGGTGACCACCATGACAATAATTAGGGCTAGCAGGATCCGTCTGCGCAAGACCTATCGATCTCCTTCTCTTCCCATCAAGCCCTATTATTGCCATTTATTTCCCCCTGTATGCGATTTTCTCCACATGAAAAAACCTACCCTAAGGTAGGTGATTTTCCGGAACACTGCTTGCTGCTAAACAGATTATTCGAATGTTCGGATCCGCTTATGGGGGTAGTCTTAATCCGAAATCTCTTGTTTGAAAATATACCGATTCCCGCTCTCCAAGCTGCGTTTTTCCCTTGCCGAACCGATCGAGCGCGTGTCGGGATCAAGTGGGCGGTTTTCGATTTCAAACTGTTTCTTCTTTTCCAATGCCTTCCTTTCAACGGCCTTGGTCCCGATGTAGAGGGCCACAAAAAAGATTACCTTTACAGTTACATAGATACAAATGAGGAGAACAAAAATGGTATTCATTACTGCACCCCCGTTTGCGCGAATACCACCGCAACTACTCTGATGCAGTAACTATTCAACACCGCCCCAAAATATCCTCCCCATTTTTCGCAATTTTCTCAATTTGGTCAATAGTACGACATGGAGCGCGAGGGTCGCTGTCGGCACCTGTGGACGGGGAAAGTTTAATCAAGAAATACCTTTCGTCTCACTGAATAAATCTCTTTTTCATCCGCAAGGTTTTTCTTTCGTTTCTCGTACTCGGACAGAAGTGTTTGAAGTTCTATCACCCGGTTGTCGACCTCAAACCGTTTTTTCTTCTCCAGGGCCTTCCGTTCTATCTCTTTGGTAGCAATATACACGCCCACGAAGAGTAACAACTTGATGGTAACATAGATGCAGACGAGTATAACAAAGATGTTCAATTGAGATCACCTCCTATGACCGTTGATTACCTCCTAAGACATACTATGTATAAGCAGGGCGTTTTATGGACCATTGCCCTTGCCGAATCGAAAAACAAAACGTTAAATTTCTGAGAGAAGCCTTGCCAGATATTGTCGGATCACCTATAATAAATGGGGTCGCGTTGCCAAATAATGACCCAGCCAGTGATATTGTCCTGCTTTTTTAGGTTTGTTATACCTGACTAAAATGAATTGAAAAAAGAAGATAGCCAGGCGGCATCATCACGCCAAACCGTACTTGCCTTCCGACTCAAGGCCAGTGTGATAATCGGCCGGATTTGCCGCCCGTATACCGGCTGTAACCGTAACGGCGAATGGTCTACTTACCTCTAAACGTTTACACCGGTTAACCTTGCCATCTCCCCAATGATTACGCCCCGGAGTACCACCTCAGTCAGGATCTTCCTGGGCGTCGGGTTTTTTTGTGCTTTGTTGGTCATTCCGGGGCAGGGGGCTAGTCAACAATGCTATTCCTCCTGTCCCTAATTGTTGGTTATTACCATTGGAAACAGCACAGAACGTTTGTATAAAAATGGTATCGTATAGAAATATTGTAAAGTATGCTAGGGAAACTTGTCAACACAAAAGTTTCCTCTGGAGGATGACTTTCTTGACAGTAGGCGAAAGAATACGAGAATTGAGAAAAGCAGTTAACCTCAAGCAGGAGGAATTTGCCCGCCGTTTGAGGATTAGCAAAGGATTCCTTTCTAATCTCGAAAAAGATGTAAGACAACCTTCAGACCAGCTGATGAAGTTAATTGCTTACGAGTTTTCTTCCTCAGAAAACTGGTTGGAAACCGGCCAGGGTGAGATGTTTATCACCGCCGCGGAAGCCATCAAAAATGATATAGCCCGCTTCGGGGAGCAGGCTTTTAAAGAGACTTTTTATGAGGTTATGAAATACCACAATCCAAGTGAATCGGTTTTATCCATACTCAGGGAATCTCCCGGTTCTTGTATGACTGATCCGGAATTCGCCTACATGATCAGAACATTAATGTTGTTGTGGTCATCAGGCGATAGCCGCCTTAAAGCCTGGGCATCCGTCCAGTTCGAGCGTGCCTTTCCGAAAGATATATTGGAAGAGGTTCAAAACAAGCTGTTGAAAAACCAGGGCAAGGCTTCCGCAAGTTAAAAGATCCCCCCAAGCATATTAAAGAGCTTTCTAAAGAAACAAATCCGGAAACAGCAAAAAAAAAGAACCTGGGAGGTCCTCCCTTCCGGGTTCTTTTTTTCACCGAGTTTTCTTCGTACAAGGATTTTGTTATGAAATCGGGAACTCCTACGCGTCGTACCTTAGCCTATCCTTTTCCTGATCTGCCGCCTTTAGCCGGCTCATCGCTCTTTGCAGCGCCATCTCAGCACGGCGAACATCGGTTTCGGGGACCTTTTCCTGCAGGCGCGCTTCCGCCCTATCTTTGGCCGCCAGAGCTCTTTTGATATCAATTTCGGTTCCGATCTCGGCAGTGTCGGCCAAGACGGTTACCCGGTTGTTGTTTACTTCCATAACCCCGCCGCTGACAGCCATCCGATTGGGTTGATTGCTTTTGGTATACTTGACGACGCCAATTTTGAGTCCGGTGACCAGTGGGGCGTGGTTGTAGAGTACTCCCAGTTCACCGAGGACAGCCGGTACGGCCACGAATTCGACTGCTTCCCTCAAAACCACCCGTTCCGGGGTTATCACCTCGAAGCGGAGCTTGCCGTCATCCATGTCTATCCACGCTCCTCAAGTTCTTTTGCCCGGGCCACCGCGTCATCAATAGTCCCCACCATATGGAAAGCCTGTTCGGGCAGATCATCGTGCTTGCCTTCCAGGATTTCTTTGAATCCGCGAATGGTTTCCTTGATCGGAACGTATACGCCCGGGTAACTGGTGAATTGCTCCGCCACGTGAAAAGGCTGGCCCAGGAAGCGCTGGATCTTTCGGGCTCTGGAAACTGTGAGCTTATCTTCGTCAGATAATTCATCCATCCCCAGAATGGCGATAATATCCTGAAGTTCTTTATAGCGCTGCAGCACCTTCTGGACACCCCGGGCCACCTGGTAATGCTCCTCACCCAGAATTCCCGGGTCCAAGATTCTGGAAGTCGAGTCCAGGGGGTCAACAGCCGGGTAAATCCCGATCTCCACGATCTGCCGTGACAAAACGGTGGTCGCATCCAGATGGGAGAAAGTAGTTGCCGGCGCCGGGTCGGTCAGGTCATCGGCAGGCACATAGATGGCCTGCACGGAAGTGATTGACCCTTTCTTCGTCGAGGTAATCCGTTCCTGGAGGAGACCCATGTCGGTGGCCAGGGTCGGCTGGTAGCCGACGGCTGACGGCATCCGCCCGAGAAGGGCCGATACCTCCGAGCCGGCCTGGGTAAACCGGAAGATGTTATCGATAAAGAGCAGCACGTCCTGCCCCTCTTGATCGCGGAAATACTCGGCTATGGTCAACCCGGTCAAACCGACCCGCAGCCTGGCTCCCGGCGGCTCGTTCATCTGTCCGAACACCATGGCCGTCTTGTCAATAACTCCGGATTCCTTCATTTCATTCCAGAGGTCGTTTCCTTCTCTTGTTCGTTCACCGACTCCGGAAAAGACGGAGAATCCACCGTGTTCATAAGCGATGTTCCGGATAAGTTCCATGATGATAACTGTCTTTCCTACTCCGGCTCCACCGAACAAACCGACCTTTCCACCCTTGGCGTAAGGGGCTAGAAGGTCGACAACCTTGATCCCGGTTTCCAGCATCTCCGTGGACGGTTCAACATCAGCCACGCTGGGCGCCGGCCGATGAATCGGCAGCCTTTCGGCAGCATTAACGGGCCCCAACTCGTCAATGGGATCGCCGAGGACGTTGAACAGCCGTCCCAGGCATTCCCGGCCCACCGGAACGCTCACCGGGGCTCCGGTGCTGGCAGCCTTTACGCCGCGCCGCAACCCGTCCGTGCTGGACATGGCCACACAGCGAACTGTGTTGTTCCCCAGGTGCTGCATAGCCTCCAGAGTCACATTGATAGCATGCCTGCTATCAGCGGCATCATCCCGGGTATCAATCTTGATGGCATGATACAAATCAGGCAGTTGACCTGGTGGGAACTCGATATCTACCACCGGCCCGATGACCTGGACAACTCTCCCTTCGCTCATCGCCTTTCCCTCCTTGACTACGGAACCGAGTGAATTATGGCCGTTTCGCTCAGCCTCTCAACGCCTCAGCCCCGGATACAATTTCGATTATTTCCGTGGTGATAGCAGCCTGACGGGCGCGGTTATAGGTCAGTGTCAGGTTTTGAATAATTTCCTGCGCATTATCGGTTGCGGCACCCATAGCCGCCATCCGGGCCCCTTCCTCGCTGGCCTTCGATTCAAGCAGAGCCCGATATACTTCGGTCTCCACCAGCCGGGGAACAAGGGCGTCCAGAAGCGCATCTTCCGATGGCTCATAGATATACTCGCCCAGAACTCCGGAGCGGGCTTCTTTGTTCACCTGGACCGGGAGCAGCTTGATGGTTACCGGTTTCTGCTGCAGCGCACTGACAAATTCGGTATAAACGAGATAAACCTCATCCACTTCCCCGCTCAAAAAAGAGGTTATCGCGGTTCCGGCAATGTTCCTGGCATCTGTGACGTCCGGCTCTTCACCCAGCCCCAGAAATTCGGTTGCCAGTGTGAAATCGCGCTTCCGGAAAAAGTCGCGGCCCTTTCTCCCCACCGGAATGACCGCCGTTTCCCGCCCCCGTTGCTCTTTCAGCAAGGAAACTGATCGGCGAATGACACCGGCGTTATAAGCCCCGCAAAGTCCACGGTCACCTGTAATGACGATACAAGCAACTCGCTTCACATCACGCTTTTCCAGGAGGGGGTTCTGATACCAATCCCCCGCCACGGCTAAAAGCCGCATCATTATTTCTTCCATTTTCCGGGCAAAGGGCCTTGCGGAAAAAATCCTCTCCTGGTTCCGCCGCAGCTTGGCCGCCGACACCATCTCCATAGCTCTGGTAATCTGTTCGGAGCTCTTGACGCTGCGAATGCGCCGTTTGATTTCCCGCATTCCTCTTCCCGCCATCGGTCCTCACCACCTTTGGGTTTGTTGTTCAGAGGCTCTTCAAGCCAGGAATGCCCTTTTGAATTCCTCGATGGAAGCCTTCAGGCGGCCGATCAGGTCTTCGGACAGCTGCTTGATCTCCCGGATTTCTTTCAGGATTTCCGGGTGGCTAAAACGCATATACTTCAAGAAGTCCTCTTCAAAATTGTTAATCTGATCTAATTCAATATCGTCCAGGTAACCGTTAACCCCGGTATAAATGACTACGACCTGTTCCTCAACCGGCATCGGCTCGTATTGACCCTGCTTCAGGATTTCCATCATCCGCTGCCCCCGGCCCAACCTGGCCAGAGTAGCCTTATCCAGATCGGAGCCGAACTGGGCGAATGCCGCCAGCTCCCGGTACTGGGCCAAATCAATGCGCAGCCGGCCGGCGACCTGCTTCATGGCCTTGATCTGAGCATCGCCGCCCACCCGGGATACGGAAAGGCCGACGTTGATAGCAGGACGGAACCCGGAATAGAACAGGTCTGATTCCAGGTATATCTGCCCGTCGGTAATGGAAATTACGTTGGTCGGGATGTACGCCGACACGTCACCCGCCTGGGTTTCAATTATAGGCAAAGCTGTCAGGGACCCGCCGCCTAAATCGTCACTTAGTTTGGCCGCCCGCTCCAGAAGCCGGGAATGCAGGTAAAATACGTCACCCGGATAAGCTTCCCGACCGGGAGGACGCCGCAGCAGCAATGACAGTTCCCGGTATGAAACCGCGTGTTTGGACAGGTCGTCATAAATAATCAGGACATCGCGGTGGTGGTTGTACATGAATTCCTCGCCTATGGCGCATCCGGCATAGGGAGCGATATACAGGAGCGGTGCCGGCTCACTGGCGGTGGCCGCGACCACGATGGAATAATTCATTGCCCCTGTCTCTTCCAGCTTTTTGATCACACCGGCCACAGTCGAAGCCTTCTGGCCAATGGCGACATAAATACAAATAACGTTTTGGCCTTTCTGGTTGATGATCGTGTCAATGGCCACAGCGGTTTTTCCGGTTTGGCGGTCGCCGATGATCAACTCCCGCTGTCCCCGGCCGATTGGCACCATGGAATCAACGGATTTCAACCCGGTTTGAAGCGGCTGGTGCACCCTGCGCCGGTATATGACGCCGGGTGCCGTGGACTCTATTGACCGGAACTTATCGGTGTGAATGGGCCCCTTGCCATCCAGCGGCTGCCCCAGGGCATTCACCACTCGCCCGATCAGCGCCTCACCCACGGGGACTTCCACGATGCGGCCGGTACTCTTGACAGTGTCCCCTTCCTTGATCTTGGTGAACGGTCCTAAAAGCACGCAGCCGATATTGTCTTCTTCCAGGTTGAGGACCATGCCGGAAACGCCCCCGGGGAATTCCAGGAGTTCGCCGGCCATAGCCTGTTCCAACCCGTAAATCCGGGCGATACCATCACCAACCTGAATGACGGTGCCGACGTTGCTCACTTCGACCGCTGCGTCAAAGTTTTCTATTTGCTGTTTTAAGATTGAACTGATCTCTTCGGGTCGCAGACTCACCGTTCCCTCACCCCTATTATCGTTTGAACTCAACCCTTTGCATCTGTTCCTTAAGAGTATCCAGGCGCCTGGAAATACTTCCGTCGATTACTTTGTCCCCGATTTTTACCACCAGTCCCCCGATCAGGGCCGGGTCAACCGAAACCTTGAGGCGGACCTGCTTGCTGGTGGTCTTTTCCAGTTTGTTTTTCAGTTCAGTAATCAGGGTTTCAGGCATCGCGGTGGCCGCTTTGGCCTCCACGTCGATAATATTTCTGGCTTCACTGGCATAAACGCTAAACTCTTTCAGAATATCCGCCAGGTAAGATTCCCGCCTCTTCTCCAGGATGACTTTCAGCAGATTCATGGTAATTGGGGATACTTTCCCGGAAAAGACCTGTTCCACAAAACGGGTCTTTTCCCGTGATGTGATAAACTGGTGGGACATGACCCGGGACAGCTCCGGGTTTGTTTTGGTGGTTTCAATGATTAGCCCCAGTTCTCCCTCCAGTTGATCAATAGCCTGTCTCTCCTGGGCGATAGAGAAAAAGGCAAGGGCATATCGCCTAGCCACTGTTCCGGCTAGCATGGCATGTCCCCTACCTCGTCAATGAACTCCCTGGCCAACTTCTGGTGATCTTCCGCAGTCATCGTCCTGCCTAACACCTTCCTCGCTGCCAATACCGCCAAAACGGCAGCCTCGTCTCTGATCGCCGCCAGAGCACGGTCTTTCTCGGTGCGAATATCCGTAATGGCCCGGTTTCGTTCTTTCTCGGCCTCTTCCTGGGCCTTGGCCATAATTTCAGCTTTGGTCTGTTCGCCCATCTGAACGGCGTTGGTAATAATCTCCTGGGCTTCCTTCCTGGCCTTTAGGATTTCCGCCCGGGACTCTTCCCGCAACCTATCAACTTCAATCCGGACCTCTTCGGCGTGCTTCAGAGAACTATCTACAGCCGCCTTCCGTTCATCAAGCATTTTCAAGACCGGCTTGTACAGGTAGCGTTGCAGAATATATAGCAAAACCAGAAAGTTGATTATCGACCACATAAATTTCCAGGGTTCAAACTGCAGCATCCGGCTAACCCTCCTCATCTCTAGGAGCCGGGACACACTATGGGGCGAAAGAGTCAAGGCATGTTGCCAACACCTTGACTCTCACGCCCTTTGCCCCTTTGAATACCTAACTGATCTTTCCAAACAACAGGAAAGCGATCAATAATCCATAAATAGTCAGGGTCTCCATAAAAGCCAGGGCAATGAAAAGCAGTGTTCTGATCGTCCCGGCAGTTTCAGGCTGGCGGGCGATACTCTCAAATGCCTTACCAGCAGCAACCCCTTGTCCGATACCGGCACCGACGGCAGCCACAGCAACCGCGAACGCGGCACCAAGAGCTATGATTCCATTCTCCACTTAACTCCCCCCTTTCCTAAAATAGCATGCCAAAAACTTACGGTTGTTCTTGGTAATCACCAGACATGGCGGATTTACCTTTATAACCATTCTGATCCCGGGCCGGGAAAGTCGGCCTAATGATCAGAATCGGTAGCGTTGGTAATGAACGTTGTCACCAAGATGGTAAACACGAACGCCTGGATGGCTCCCGTCAATAATCCCAAGGCCATCATCGGAATCGGTACCAGCAACGGCACAAGCCCCAGGAGTACTGCGATAATCATCTCTTCGCCAAAGATGTTGCCGAATAGACGGAGAGAGAGCGACAGCAGTTTGCCAAGCTCCTCAATAATGTTTATCGGCAGGAAGGGGACATAGGGTTCGACAAAATGGTGCAGGTAGCGAAATCCCTTTTTCTTGAACCCATAGTACTGAATCGCTACGAACGCTATGATAGCCAGACTGGCCGTAATATTCAAATTGCTTGTCGGGGCTTTCAGCCCAGGCAGTTCTCCGGAACCGGGAAGCAGTCCCACGTAATTGGACACCAGGATGAAGAGGAAAAACGTTCCCAGCAGGGGCAGGGTCTCCCGGGCCCGGCTCTCACCCATGACACCGGTCAAAAAGTTGAGAAGGCTTTCCACAACATATTCCATGAAATTTTGAACCCCTTTGGGGTTTCTCTGCATATTCCGGGTGGCCAGTATGGAAAGAACCGCCAGGAGCAAGATGATGCCCCACGCCGTAACCGTCTCACCATAAACCGGAACCGGACCAATATGGAAAAGTGCCGCGGAAGCATGTTCCATGACTTTCACACCTCTTGTTCCAAGAAAATCTATATCCTGACCTTTGCGGGTTAGTGTTCACTCAAGCCTTCTTCAGGAAATGGCGGAACAAACGATGAAAGAGAAATAGTTTGCTCAAAGCCAGGCCGCCGATAACGCCCAACCCAAAATCCCATCCCAGGAAATTAAGTAGAATCAGGGTCAAGAGTAAAAAGGCAAAACACCTGATACCGTACCATTTGATCATAAAGCGAGAAACACGTTCGGGAGGCCTGTTCCCGGCACGTTCCAGGGTGAGAGCGAGAAGGTGGTAGTTTGCAACGTTGGCCAGGACACCGAACACGGCTCCGGCTGCAAGCTTAATGATCACCTTTGTTGCCGTCCTTACCTACAAGGGTTTCGTACATCATCTTAAACCCGGCTCCAACACCGAAGAAAAAGAAAAGAACGGTCAGCCACGGCCCTGTGTGAAATATCCGATCAAGGTAACTCCCCGCCAGATAGCCTACAGCTATCGCCGCAGCCATCCCCGTCGCCAGGGATATGGCCTGACTGAAAGCCCTGTATGTTGAACCCTGGTGGTCTTTCATTTCCTCACGCCCTTACTGAGTAACTCCGAAAGCATCTCTCCCCTCGAACGCAGCGCCCGAACCTCATAAACTTTTATGAGAAACCTGGATATTATGAGAAAATTTTAAGTTTTAATACATTTTCGGGGTTTTTGGGCGAATTCCTGCCTTTTTCCCGATTCTCGTAATCATATTCTCTTTGTATTATTGAATTCCTTCTTTAATGATTAACTATCATAAAATTTTGTTTCCAATTTCTTGTTTTCGTAATCATAGGGTTCTGGTTTATGGTGGCGCCGGCCGAAGCGGCAAAGAATCGCCTCAACAATTCGCCGGGAAGCCTGCCCGTCCCCGTAGGGGTTAACCGCCGCAGACATCTGGCGGTATTCCCCTTCGGAATCAAGGAGAGCCGCAGCTGCCAGCAGGACCCGTTCCCGGCTTGTCCCCACCAGTTTTACGGTTCCGGCGGCCACGGCTTCCGGCCTCTCCGTAGTGTCCCGCAGCACCAAAACCGGTTTCCCCAGGGAAGGGGCTTCCTCCTGAACGCCGCCCGAATCGCTCAAAATCAGATAAGATTTTCGCTGCAAATGAACAAATGGTTGGTAATCCAGAGGCTCAACCAGGTGCACGCGGTCCCGGCCTCCCAGGATTTCAGTGACCACAGACCGGACTGCCGGGTTCCTGTGAACGGGGAACACCACCTCGGTATCGGGATATCGGTCCAGGATATCCCCAAGGGCCTGGTACACCTGGCGCATCGGATCACCCAGGTTTTCCCGCCGGTGGGTTGTCACCAGGAGCACCCTTCGGCGGTCGAAATCGATTCCGGCCAATGCCGGGTCGTCAAACCGGTACGGCCGGGACACGGTCTGCAGCAGGGCATCGATGACGGTGTTTCCGGTCACCAGAATCCGATCCGGCGATACCCCTTCCCTGATCAGATTGTCCCTCGCCGTTGTCGTAGGAGCATAGTGCTGATCAGCCAGGCAGGTTGTCAGGGTCCGGTTAATCTCTTCCGGAAAAGGCGAGTACCGGTTCCAGGTCCTCAAACCTGCCTCGACATGTCCCACCGCTATCTGCCGGTAAAAAGCCCCCAGGGCAGCCACGAATGTGGTGGTGGTGTCACCCTGCACAATGACCATATCCGGGTCCTCAGCCGCGTACACCTCATTCAGACCGGTCAGGGCGGCGGTAGTTATGTCGCAAAGGGTCTGTCCCGGTTTCATGATATTTAAATCGTGGTCAGGCCTGATGGAAAACAGCCGGAGGACTTGATCAAGCATCTCACGGTGTTGGGCAGTCACCACTACCCGGACGGTAATCTCGTCGGGGTAGCGCCCCATCTCCTCAATTAAGGGGGCCAACTTGACCGCTTCCGGGCGCGTCCCGAAAACTGTCATTACTTTGATCGTCCCCATCTTCACACTCCTATTCCTTCAGGTAACCTTTCTCAAACAGCTTCAGGATATGGGCCTCAATGGCCGTCTTCACTTGCACCCCATACTGCTCTTCCAGGACAAACATCATGGAAATGGCTGTCTGGGCCACATCCAGTAGTTCGCGGGCCACCAGGGCCATCACATCTTTCTCGGCGCAGATGACCTCTTCCCCACTCAAGCCCCTCAGTTTGCCGATAGCTTGGGCCAGTTCACCTGTCTCTTCCATCAGCTTCAGGGCCGTGGACTCAAGGGTCGGTGACAGGTTGTTCAGCCGGGGGAGGGCGATGGTTTTGGTCTGCACTCTTTCAGGCCTCCTCATCCGGTTTATCATGCATTAGTTCCACACCGGCGGTTGTCAGTAAATCAACGGCCAGCTTGTCCGGGTAGCTTCCTTTAAAAACAACCCTTTCAATATGAGCGTTTACTATCATTTTAGCACATAAAATGCATGGCTGGCAGGTGACGTAAAGTGTAGTCCCTCTGGTGGAACCTCCATGAAGGGCAGCTTGAATGATGGCATTCTGTTCCGCATGAACCCCCACACAGAGCTCGTGTCTTTCCCCAGGGGGCACCCCCAGCTTTTCCCGGAGACATCCTACATCCGTGCAGTGGGGAATCCTGGTTGGGGCCCCGTTGTAACCGGTGGAAATAATATGCTCTCCCTTCACCAGAACCGCCCCTACCTGGCGCCGGCGGCAGGTGGAACGGCGGGCCACCAAGTCGGCCAGGGACATGAAATAATCATCCCATCTCGGACGCATACAGCCTCCTATTTGGTTCCGAATAGACGGTCACCAGCATCACCAAGCCCGGGGATAATGTACCCGTGGTCATTGAGCCGCTCGTCAATGGCGGCCACAAAGATGTCAACATCCTGGTGAGCCTTTTCCACGGCTTTAACCCCTTCAGGAGCGGCAATCAGTGACATGAGCTTGATATTGCGCGCCCCGCGGTCCTTGAGCAGTTGAATGGCAGCCACCGCCGATCCGCCTGTGGCCAGCATCGGATCTACAACGATCAGTTCCCGCTCCTTCAGGTCCGAGGGCAGTTTGCAGTAATACTCCACCGGCTGGAGGGTGTCGGGGTCCCGGTACAAACCGATGTGCCCCACCTTGGCCTTGGGGATTAAGCGCAGCATTCCGTTGACCATTCCCAGCCCAGCCCGCAGGATGGGAATGATACCCACCTTTTTGCCGGAAATGACCTTGGACCTTGCCTTGGCCACCGGTGTCTGCACCTCAAAATCTTCCAGGGGAAAATCCCTGGTGACCTCATAGGCCATCAGCATGCTGACTTCCTCCAGCAGTTCCCGGAAATCCTTTGGTCCTGTCTCCTGATCCCGGATATGGGTCAGTTTGTGCTGAATCAACGGGTGATCCAGCAGATGAACCTTAGACATCGCACTCCTCCTCTCTTAATAAACCCAGGAACAAAAGCATTCCATGCCTTGCGTTAGGGCAAGGGGTTTACCCCGCTCGCAGGATTTCTTAACCTCTGAACGAGCTCAGGCCTCCTCGGGGGCTCGCTATTCGCTCTGCTCAGAAGCTTCGCCCTCTCCTCGGATACCCTCGCTCTTCTGATTTATCTCATCCAATCGCTTGCTTCCGGAAAACCCCTTGCCCAACCATGAATCTTAAGCATAATTTCCTGTACGAAGAAAAAGGGCAGGTATTCCCGCCCCCCGATCGCTTAATGTCTGTTGCCGGCCCCTCCGGCCGTTCCATTAAACCGATAATAGCACATGCCCGGACAGCAAGCAAAGAGAATGACCATTCTTGGGGCTCTGATTTCATCGTTTATAAAGCGGGTAAGCAGCGCACAGGTCCCTCACTAAGGACTGCGCCCGCTCTCGCCGGGAATTGTCTCCCGGGTGGGAAAGAACAAGGTGAATCGCTTCCGCAATTTTATCCATCGCCTCCAGATTCATGCCCCGGGAAGTAGCGGCAGGAGTGCCGATCCTGATCCCGCTCGTAACGGTAGGACCTTCGGGGTCGAATGGAATAGCGTTTTTATTGATGGTGATTCCGACTTCGTCCAGTTCGTGCTCTGCCAATTTACCGGTGATTTTCTTGTTGCGGAGGTCAACCAGCATTAAGTGGTTGTCAGTTCCGCCGGATACCAGGCGAAAGTCGTACTCCTGGAGCTTTGCCGCCAGCCGTGCGGCGTTGGCCACTACCTGTTTCTGGTACGTCTTGAACGAGGGATCAAGTGCTTCCTTGAAGCACACCGCCTTGGCGGCAATCACATGCATAAGAGGCCCCCCTTGGATGCCGGGGAAAATCGCCTTGTCAATGGGGGCGGCCCATTTAGCCGGGCAGAGAATCATACCCCCACGCGGCCCCCGCAGTGTCTTATGGGTGGTTGTGGTCACGAAATCGGCGTGGGGCACGGGGCTCGGGTGCAGCCCGGTGGCCACCAATCCCGCAATATGGGCCATATCAACCATAAGCATGGCGCCCACCTCGACAGCGATTTCCCGAAAGCGGGCAAAATCAATCACCCGGGGATAAGCGCTGGCTCCGGCCACAATCAGACGGGGCCGGTGTTCCCGGGCCCGGTCTCTCACTTCCCCGTAATCAAGGCGCTCACTTACGGGATCAACACCATATGAAACAAACTTAAAATAATGACCGGAAATATTGGCCGGGCTCCCATGGGTCAGGTGCCCCCCGTGGGCCAGACTCATACCGAGAACAGTGTCCCCGGGCTTTAAGACGGCGTAGTAAACCGCCGTGTTGGCTTGGGCGCCTGAATGGGGTTGGACGTTGACGTGTTCGGCTCCGAACAGGGCCCTGGCCCGGTCACGGGCCAGATTTTCCGCCTGATCAACAAAATGGCAGCCCCCATAATACCTTTTTCCCGGATAACCCTCGGCATACTTGTTCGTTAACACCGATCCCTGGGCCGCCAGAACGGCCCGACTGACAAAGTTCTCCGACGCTATCAGTTCCAGGTTGTGTTCCTGGCGCCTTTCTTCTTCCTCAATAGCTTCGGCTAGTTCGGGGTCTACCTTGGCCACATAATCATCAATATAATCCATTCCAACCTCTCCCCTTCATTGGAAAATCCAGGGACTGAAACGCTAACGCTGATAAACTGCCCGTTCTCCACCAACCATTTTGGGACGGGTACGGGCCATTGTCAGATGAGCAGCCCCAATTTCTTTTACCTCTGATCGAACCGGCACGGCGACTGGCCGGAGGTGCATCCCAATCAGAGTATCCCCGATGTCCATTCCGGCATGAGCCTTAACCTCCTCAACCACCACCGGGTCCCGGTAAACCTGGAAGGCCCGCGCGGCAAGGGCACCACCCGCCTTAGGCACGGGAATTACGGTTACGACCTCCAGCCCGTACCGTTCGGCAACCGGTTGTTCGATAACCAGTACCCGGTTCAGGTGTTCGCAGCATTGAACGGCCACTTCCACCCGGTGCTCGGAAGCTAATCGGAGAATATTTGATAAAATCTGATCAGCAACCTCAAGACTGCCGGCAGTCCCAATTTGGTGTCCCAGAACTTCACTGGTACTCGCACCGATGACAAGGATTTCCCCCGGCTTCAGGCCGGAAACCCGGAAAAGTTCGTCGGCGGCCCGGCGAACCTGGAAGCCAATTAAGTCAAGATCCATTGGATACACCAACCCTACCTTATCGAAACCTGCTGTATTTCTGTTCCACCGCCGTTATCTTGTCAAGCCGCCGCTGGTGCCGCCCGCCGGCAAAGGGTGTGTCCAGCCATATCTCGACAATTTTACATGCCAGACCCGGCCCCACCACCCTTTCTCCGAGGGTGAGAATGTTGGTATCATTATGTTCCCGGCAAGCTTGAGCCGAAAAAGTGTCGTGGCACGTGGCGGCACGGATTCCGGGAACCTTGTTGGCCGTAATGGCCACCCCAATTCCCGTGCCGCAGCAGATAATCCCCCGGTCGTATGCACCGGCCTGGATCAATTCCGCCACTTTTAGCGCGAAATCAGGGTAGTCCACGGACTCAAGGGAACAGGTGCCCACATCGTGGTATTCCACCCCCCGGTCCGCCAGCAGTTTCATTAGTTCTTCTTTCAAATGGTAGCCGGCATGATCACTGCCCAAAGCAACCCGCAATATTCTCGCCCCCAGGATCAGGTCTCGCGTTAACAGGTGAATTTCTACACCAACCGTCAATTCCCCTCTTTAAGGCAAAAAGAAAAACGTCAGGTTTTGTGCTGCATTTCCAAAGTTAGTTTCTGACGTTTCCTATTTTCTATGTGTTGACCGTGAAGGTGGACCGGATTCGGTTGGTTTGGCTCCCGGTACTCCCGAATGGGTCCGTTCAAAGGCTTTTTGGACCGCCACCTTTAACTGGCGGCCGCAATCCCGGTACGCTGCCAGGGGAAATCCAAAGGGATCAATGATGTCATGCGGGCTGGCAACCTCCTCTAACTCTTCCAACTCCGCCTGAACCCTGGCGCAGGCCTGCAGCCGCTGTTCGGCAAGGGCTGCCAGCGCCTCATCTATTTCCACCAGCCTGCCCAGCAGCTGTGAACGTTCTGCCTCCAATCGCACTATTCTCGCTTCATGTTTCCGAATAAAGGCCTCCTCGCACTGCTGCCTCTCCCTTAACAACTGCGGGATTCTGGCCTCGGCCCAAGAACGCTCTTCCGGCGGGTAGACAAACTCCTTCAGGACATGAACTTTGTTTTTAGCTTCGGGCACAAGGCCGAGCACGTAACGTTTGTGGCCTGCGGTCATAGTCAAAATCAGATCGGCCTCTCGAATCAATTCCGGTGTCAGCGGAGTGGCCCGGTGGCCGCTGATATCAACCGCTTCCTCGGACATGGCCTCAACTGCCTCCGGCGAAGCCGGGGCCCCAGGCACAGCGGCCGTGCCGGCCGATAACACCCGGATATCACTGTGGCCCGCATCGGTCAAAAGCTTCCGGGCAATTCCGGCTGCCATGCTGCTCCGGCATGTATTGCCGGTACAAACAAAAAGGATCGTTTTCACACTAGCCCCTCCATGGCACCTTTTCCTTCGCCGGGAAAAAATTTCAAGTGATCAACATTTTGATGCCGATGATGAACAGGACCGCTCCCCCAAGGGTTTCCGCCCGTTCACCCACCCACGCGGCCAGCTGCCGACCGAATACCAGGCCAGCGGCCGTCATCGACCCGGCCACCACCCCCATTGCCAGAACGGTCAATGGGATGCTCACCCTCCATGTGCCCAAGCCGAACCCTACGCTCAGGGCATCCAGACTGACACTGGCCGCCAGCAGCAGGACGCCGGTGATGGACATCTGGAACCGGCTGTCCCGGATCCGAACCCGGCCCGGGAGAGCTTTTCGGGCATGCTGAAAGCGGAAAACCTGGGTATGAGACTTCAGGCTTTCCTTCGCCATCTGCAGCCCGATGACGACCAGTACGCCGCCCCCAATTACGGTGGCCAGGTGTCCCAAGAGTTCCCCCAGGAGACTACCCAGTGTCAGCCCGATCAAGGGCATGACAATATGGAAAACCATCACCACCGAGGCAATGACAATTATTTGCTTTAGTCTGACCCGATTCATGCCAATGCCCACTGCCAGGGAAAAGGCGTCCGTTCCCAGAGCAATGGCCACAAGCAGAATTGCACCCAGGCCCAAACCGGCCACCCACCCGTCAAAATTGTCTCGACAGGATAGTATATGTCCTGCCGGAGCCGGTCATACGCGGGCCTGCTGCCTGCCCGAACAATAACTACCTGGGATGCCAGCTTCCTAGCCAACCTTTTTTCCTGCACCCGATGCCTCTTTACCTTGCGGATACCACGCGGTGCCCGGCTGCTCTCCGCAGCCTGTTCATAACCGCCAGTCCGAGCCCGGTCTCGGGCACCCCTTCAGCCAGCACCACATCCAGTTCATGCCGGTCACATTCCCGCAAAAGCCCGAACAACCTTGCTGCCGCTTCTTCCAGGAATTTACGGCTACCCAAGCGGCCCAGGAAATCTGGGCGGCACATGCACTGTTCCAGATATGGAATCAGCTCATCGGTCACCATCACCCCCACCCTCTTGCCTTCACCCTGGAACCTCTGCACCATCCCAGCCATTTCCCGACTGGTGGCCGGGTCCTCACCGGCAAGAACGATTACCTCCGCTTCGGGAGTGTAGTGGGTATACTTCATCCCCGGCGATTTCGGCCGCAGGGAATCGGAACCGAGAGCAGGATCGCATTCCAAATGGGGCAGCAATTCTCGTAATTCTTCAACTGTCACTCCTCCGGGTCGAAGCAGTAATGGGACCGGACCGGAGAGATCAACCACGGTACTTTCTACCCCAACCCCACAGGGACCGCCATCAAGGATAGCGTCAATCCGCCCGTCGAGATCGGCAAGGACGTGGGCCGCCGTAGTCGGGCTTGGTTTGCCCGAGGCATTGGCACTCGGGGCAGCCACTGAAACGCCGGCTGCCCTGATCAGCTCCAGGGCTACCGGGTGAGCGGGCATCCGCACAGCCACAGTTGTGAGGCCGGCGGTAACGGTGTCCGGAACGCCAGGATGCCGCGGCAGAACCACAGTCAGGGGCCCTGGCCAAAACCTCTCCATCAATAGTGCTGCCGTTGGGGAAACATGGCTGACAAGACGCCCCAAATCAGCCCTGTCGGCGATGTGAGCGATCAATGGGTTATCTGCAGGCCTTCCCTTGGCGGCAAAAATACCCTGGACAGCCCTCGGGTTAAGGGCGTCCGCCCCCAGCCCGTAAACCGTTTCCGTGGGGAAGGCAACCAACCCCCCGCGGCGGAGAATACCCCCTGCTTCCTCGACAATATGAAGTTCCGGCTCTATGGGATCAACTACATAAAGTTTTGTGGCTTTGCGGCTGAAAACCAAAAAGGCAACACCTCAAAGGATCATCTTCGACAACGAGCATCGTTTCTCCTATTTTATCCAGAACAAAAACATCCCACACAAAACCGGGGGCTGAACCAAAGTCAACCCCTTGTTACCGGGAATACTTCGACCATAGTTTCTTTTCTCTGCGGCACCTTGCCGAAACCCGTGAGCTCGGCTTGGGAAGCCGCGTTTTGGTGCCAGATAGGCACCAAGCGGTCACAACTTACACATGTCGTCGGGAAGGAATTTCGCCTACTACACCGAAATGGCAGTTTATGGTGGTGAAAAGAACCTAGTGCCTCTAATTTGTTAAGTTCTATTGTAAAATAACGGAAATGGCGGCAATAATTTTATTTCCAAATACCGGGCTTATTGGCAACAGTACGTAAATTATCCTCTCTTATTTGCACGCGTGCAAATTAAGCTTCTGGTTATTTTCAAAAATTGGCCTTTTTGAAAATAAAAGATTTTATATGTGCGGAGGTGCGGGCCGGCAATTACGTAAGGCAACCCGAAGAATATAGGGCGTTTATCCCGAACCCTTTACCACCCCAACCTCTAGAATTGGACTGGGAAATGCAGGAACTATTGTCAAAAGCTGATCGTGCTTTAGGAAGGCTTGATGGTATTACAGAAATATTACCGAATCCAGACTTATTTGTAGCCATGTATATCCGGCAAGAAGCCGTTCTTTCCAGCCAAATTGAAGGTACACAAGCATCTCTGGTATGTTTTGGAATTTGAGCAGAAAACTTTAAGAGCTAATAAAGACGTTTCCGAAGTCATTAATTACATCAATGCAATTAATTATGGCCTCAATCGTTTCCGTCACCAATATAACTAGTGTTCTAAATCTGAATTACTCCACAGCCAATAGACTCGTAGCCGCTTCGAAGAGGCAGGAATATTACAAAATACTAATTCGGCCTCTAGAAATCGCATTTATACATATAAGCAATATTTAGACCTGTTCAAAGAAATGTAAAAAAGAGGCGTTCATCAGACAGCGGCAAAAAATAACGAACTTCTTGGTCCTGGAATAAAAAAAGGGCTCCGGCTTCTTAACGAATGCCCGGGGCCTTTGATTTGTTTGGAGCGGGGAAACGGACTTGACCCCGTGAGCCTCAGCCTTGGGAAGCCGGTGCTTTTCCCCAGAGGTTAAATGTTCAGAATAACAAAGTAAATCATCATGATCACGAGCCCCATGGGCACTCCCAGCCTGGCCCATTCGGTACTGTTTATTTTCAGCTTGCCGGCTGATATTATATTGGGAATATTGCCCGGGATCAACATTCCGCCACTGATCAACAGGCCAATCAGAATGCTTTTTACCTGAACGCTTGTCATTTTGACGCTGACTTCGGCGGCAGTCAAGGTGGCATTATCCAGTACTGCGGAAATCATGTTCAGCCAGTAGAGAATTTTGCTGTCGAGCCCGAGGACATAAATGTCAATCACCGGTTTGAATCCTTCTCCGAGAAGCTCCAGTGCCATGACAAACAGGTAAACCTTCAGCGCTCTGACAATGACATGCTGGTACGAGTCAGGCTTCTTACTCCCGGTCAGGGTAGGTTCCCCCAAATTGGGTTTAATATAAAAAGAGGCAAAGCCGGCTAAAACCACAATACCCGGGATGATATATATTCCGAGCAGCCGCGCCAGGTACCAGAAATCCTGCCCCAGCTTGGAAATGGCTATTGTAGACAGTGGTTCACCCATCGGTGTCAGCGCCGCACCAAGCCCGATAGAGAAGCAGGCGATAATCGCCAACTCAATCTCCTGTTTCCGTTCCAACTTCAGGACGTTGATGATCTCAACCAGTATCAACGCGGCAATAATTGCTGTGATGACACTGGAGGCAATTCCGAGAACCAGAACCACAATGAATAAAAAGACTTTAATAGGAACAACTTTGAGGACAGCTTCGATCCCGTTCTGAAGGCGGTAGAACAAGAGCTTAAACAACATTCCGGCAAAGAACACGGCAGCCGTGATCAGCAGCGGGGATCGCACGGCCTTAATCAAAAGCTCGAAGTTGAAGCGACCGGTATCGCCCCCGGAATGGGTGATCCAGGCCCCCGATACGAGGGTGGCCAAAATGCCCATAATAAAAAGGAACAGTTCCAGATTGTGTTCAACTTTCTTGAAAATAAACGGCAGCGCCAATACTGCCAGGAGGATAACTCCCAGACCAATTACCATTTTGTCAACCTCCTTTTCCCCTTCAGCTCTGACTTCGGAACCTCATCCCCTTTCGTCCCGGCGGCACGCAACAAGCACACGGTCACGTCCGGAATAATCCGGTCTGATGCCCACCTCAGACCAGAGCTCCGGGCGGAACAGCCCCTGGGCCTGTTGGCCTTGATCGGCCCCAATCTCAGCCACCAGATAACCGCCCGGCCGCAGCACCAAAACGGCCTCCGGTATAAGCCTCCGGTACAGTTCGAGCCCGTCCCCCCCGCCATCGAGGGCCAGTACCGGCTCATACCCCCTCACCTGTACCTGAAGCAGCGGGATATCCCCGGTAGGAATATACGGCAGGTTGGCGGTAATCATATCGACCCCGCTCTCCTCCCGCAGGAGGGGCCCCAGAAGGTCTCCTTCCCGAAACCGGACCCGATCGTCAACTCCCAACAGCCGGGCATTCTCCCCGGCTACCTCCAGGGCAGCCGGTGAGATATCGATCCCCAGAACCCTTGCCCCGGGAAGGAACCGACCGAGGCAGATGGCGATGACGCCGCTTCCTGTTCCCACATCGGCAATAAAAATATCCCGGCCCTCAATAACAGTTCTAGCTAGAGAGGCTGCTGTCTCCACCAAAAGCTCCGTTTCGGGCCTGGGAATCAGCACATCCCCGTTTATTTTGAAGGAAAGGGACATAAACTCCTTTTTCCCCGTCAAATGGGCAACCGGAACACCCCGGAGACGCTTCCGGACTAATTCCCGGTAAGCAGCAAGCTCCCCGGAGGTAAGCGGCTGTACATAGTCAACGTAGAGTTTAACCCGGTTCTTACCGAGGGCATGACCAAGGAGTACTTCGGCTTCCAGCCGCGGCTGCTCGAAACCGTTTTGGGCGAAGCGTTGGGATGTCCACTGCAGAACACTCCCAATTGTCCAGACTTGTTCCATTTTCTATTCCGCCTGCCGCATCTGCTCCGCCTGGGCAGTGGTGATCAGGGAATCAATAATTTCGTCCATGTCACCTTCAAGAACCATAGCCAGCTTATGCAAGGTCAATCCGATGCGGTGATCGGTCACCCGGCCCTGAGGGAAATTGTAGGTCCGGATTCGCTCGCTGCGATCCCCGGTACCGACCATATTTCGCCGGGCGCTGGCAACCTCGCCCTGCTGTTCCTCCTGGGCCCGCTCCAGAAGCCGCGCCCGAAGCACTCGCATGGCTTTGTCCTTGTTCTTGTGCTGGGATTTCTCGTCCTGGCAGGAAACAACAATGCCGGTAGGGATATGGGTTACCCGAACGGCCGACTGGGTAGTGTTCACTGACTGCCCGCCAGGGCCGCTGGAACAAAAAACGTCTATGCGCAGATCGTTGGGGTTGATGTCCACATCCACCTCTTCAGCTTCGGGGAGAACGGCCACAGTGGCCGTGGACGTATGGATGCGCCCCCCGGACTCAGTGGTGGGGATACGCTGCACGCGGTGCACCCCGCTTTCAAACTTCAGCCGGCTGTATGCACCTACCCCTTCAATAAGGAAGATGACCTCTTTGAACCCTCCGATATCAGTATAATTTGCGTTCAAGATCTCGGTCCGCCAGCCCCTCTGCTCAGCATAGCGCCCGTACATCCGGAATAGATTCGACGCAAATAGGGCCGCCTCTTCCCCACCGGCACCGGCCCTGATTTCCAGGATTACGTTCTTATCATCATTGGGGTCCCTGGGTAGAAGCAAAATTTTGAGCCGCTCATAAAGGTTCTCTTTTTCTGTCCGCAAATCTTCGAGTTCCTGCTCTACCAGTTCCCGAAAATCTGGTTCCTGGGATTCACCGAGCATGGCTTCCGCCTCGCCCACCCCTTTTTCCACTTCTTTAAACCGCCTGAAGGCGCTGACAATGTCTGTTAGGCCGGCGTGGGCCTTGGCGTATTTCTGCCACTCGGTCTGATCAGCTATGACATCGGGATCGCTCATAAGTTGGGCAAGTTCATCGTATCTGTCTTCAATACTTTGTAGTCTTTCCAGCATTTAATGCCAGCCTCCGGAATCTTTATTAACCAGCTTTCAACACCTGCTTCAGGGCGGCGATCGCCACCTCGATTTGGGGCCCATCCGGCTCCCGGGTGGTCAGTTTCTGCAGCAAGAGCCCCGGTGCCACCAAGTGTGCCACGATGCGGCTGCGGTGATGCCTGCCGGAAAACTTGAGCACTTCGTATGACAGGCCTGCTACCAGCGGCAGCAAAAGAATTCGGGAACCAACCCGCCACCAGATACTATCCGCTCTCAGAAAGGAAAACACAGCAATGGAAATAACCATTACGATTAACAGGAAAGCGGTCCCGCAGCGGGGGTGCAATGTCGAATACCGGGCGGCGTTCTCCACCGTCAAATCCTCGCCCGCCTCGTAAGCGAGGACCACTTTGTGCTCCGCCCCATGGTACTGGAACACCCGTTGAATGTCCTTCATCCGGGATATCAGCACCACATACACCAGGAACAGCAGCAGGCGCACAACCCCTTCCAGCAGGTTTTGCCAGAAAAGATTCAAGTCGTACCGCAGGAAGTGGGCCAGACCCGTAGGAATGACAATAAACAATACCACCCCAAGGCCCAGCGACAGGGCAATGGTCAGCCCCATTTCCCAGGGAGTGATTTCCTCTTGGCCTTCCTCTTCCATGGCCACATTGGCCGAAAAGCTGAGTGCCTGAATCCCAACGATCAACATTTCAATAAAGGTAAAAAACCCCCGCAGGATCGGCCACTTAGCAAAGGGTGGGCGAGTCACGAAGGCCGGAATGTCCCTTTTTTCAACGACTATTTCGTTTTGAGGGTTGCGGACCGCAATGGCCAGGTCCGACGGCCCCCGCATCATTACTCCCTCAATGACCGCCTGGCCGCCATACTGAAATTTGTTGGCCATTTAGTTCCCTCCAGATCAGATCCTTTAGGAAAACTGGCAGAGCTTGCACTCTGCCAGATGTCCCCTAGGAAAGACCGTATTTCTTTTTAAACTTATCCACACGCCCGGTGGTATCCACAATCCGCTGCTTACTCCCGGTATAGAACGGGTGGCATTTCGAGCAAATTTCCACCTTCAGGTCCTTCCGGGTCGAGCCTGTTTCGAACGAATGCCCGCAGGCGCAGGTTACTGTGGTTTTCTGGTATTTGGGATGAATCCCTTCTTTCATGACATTCACCTCTCTTTTAACGATCCGGCAGGCCTCTCTGATTCCCATACGGAAAGGTTTCGATAAGCAGACGCCCCCGGTTTCCGTCGATACATTTAAGGATTTCGGGGCCGGAAATGGCTTCAGACCCGGAAACACTGTTTATTATAGCACAGGAGAATTGTCCATGCAATAACGACAGGGCCGCGCTCTCAGTTGTTCCCGGACCGGTTGCGGGCGGGCCGGCTGTAGCTGCCGATGGTGACCCCGGGCAGCCGGTCGCGGAGGACCCGGACAAAACCGGACATGCCCACGGTTTTTGCGGCGACAGGAAAGAGGCGGGTGTAAACGTCAGGATCAATGTTCAAGTTTCGCAGCTGGATCATTTTCAACTCATTATTCCGGACAAATTCCACCAGGCGCTCAATCTCATCAACCTCGTCGGTAACCCCGGGAAACACCAGAAGATTCAGGGAGGTTAACGTTCCCTCCCGGGCCGCGAACTTCAGAGACTCGGCTACGCAGGTCAGAGAGTAGCCGGATCGGTAATAGGCCAGGTATTTTTCCGGATCCGGGCTGTTAAGGCTGACCCGGATCGAATCCAGTCCGGCAGTGACCACCTCTCTTACCCCTTCGGTAAACCCGGCGTTGCTATTCATGTTGATGGTTCCCCGAGATGTGCTTGACCTAATGTTTCGAATCGCCTCCGCGACCGGGCGGGCCGCCAGGGCCGGTTCCCCCTCACACCCCTGGCCAAAACTGACAATCCCCTGATCGGCGCCCTCAAGGTGGGGGACGGCCACTTCCACAATTTCCTCGACAGAAGGCGAAAAATTGATCCTTTCCTGCGGGGACGGACAGCATTCCGAGGGTTGAAGTGAAATACAACCCACACACCGGGCATTGCAGGTTGGGGAAACGGGTATGCCGCCTTCCCAACGCCTGTAAAAAATGTTCTGGGCAGTGTAACAACCGTATTCGAGAGCGCAGACAGACAGCTGCCGCAAGATCCGGTTGGCCGGGCAGGTCGCCAGACGCTGTTCCACAAGCTCTTCCAGGGAGTCCGTATTAAAATGGCGCGGGTTCCAGGTATCGTCCTCGTCCGTCTGCACGGCAGCCACATAAAATCGCCCCTCCCGCCAGCCAACCGCGGCATATCCATAGAGGGGAAGAACGACGTCCTGCCGTGTAACATACCCGGGAAGAAGGGTGCGGGTGTAGCCCTGGGGCAGCAGAGCCGCCACCGCCGTCACCGGCCCACCTTTCCCGCCGTAGGGGTTGGCATCAATGGTAACCGTGCCTTTCTTTCTCCGCTCGGCCCCCACCGGGGCGCGCCCCGGGAGCAGAATCAGACTGGCACCCTCAGGCAGGGGAATCATGTCTTCCCCCCGAGGCTTAACCAGGCGATCCCCGCTCCGGCCCAGCATGGTTAGTTGGGGGTGTTCAAACACCCGGCTTTTTTGATCAGCAAACACCAGTTGAAACAACCTCAGCCCCTCCTGTCAGCAAAACCCTTGCCCCTACCATCACCATTATAGAACAAAAGCATCCAATGCCAAAAGTATCACCGGTATCCTATCCGAGAACAAAAGCATTCCGGCCTTCCGTTTTTGGGCAAGGGGTTTACCCCGCTCGCAGGATTTCCCATACGACAAAAAAACCGCCGGAGGCGGTGGAAAAAAAAGGGGCCGTCTGGCGCCCCAGTCTGCCTTTAGTTCTAGGAGACCGTTGCAAAAGGCCATCTACGTCGTTCCATCCGGGCATTCTTGCTCGACGTACGTTTAGTACGCCATCGCTGCGAATGCTTGATGCGCCTAGCATCTAGAGCTTTTTCAACTAGTCTCTGTTGGAGTCAAATTATACAAATCATGTGCCTAAAACATGTTTTGCACCAGACTCCTAGCGCCCCAGATAGCGGAGCGGGTTTATCGTTTGTTCCCCCTGGTACAGTTCAAAGTGAAGGTGTGGGCCGGTTGACCTTCCGGAACTGCCTACCCGGGCAATGATTTGCCCTGCCCTCACCTGCTGACCCGTGTGCACCAGGATCTTGGACGCGTGGCCATACAATGTTCGGGTACCGTCACCATGGTTAATGATTACTGTCCGACCGTACACCCGGCGCCAGCCGGTATAAACCACTGCACCGGACCGGGCCGCCTTGATGGCCGCACCCCTCGGGGCCGCTATGTCGATTCCGTGATGAACTTCCCCGTGCCGCAAGCCGTAAGGCGAACTGATCACGCCTACTATAGGCCAAAACAGGCGGGTTTTGGTCCGGGAGGTTAGAGCCTCACTGTCTGCATTTGCCACCCTGAGCGTTGAGGCTGGAAGCAGCAGGGTTTGACCTACCCGCAGGTGCAGAACACTGTCGATGTTATTGAGGAGCATCACTTCCTCAACCGTGACCCCGTAGGTGCGGGCAATCCGCCAAAGGGTCTGCCCGGGAAGCACACGGTGCACCCGCCTGGGTGCGGTCGGTAAGTGCAACTGCTCTCCCACCCGGAGTACACTGGTTAAGGTCAGGTTATTCAATGCAGCCACACTGCGGACATCCAGATTGTGCCGCCTGGCGATTCCCCATAATGTGTCACCAGGGCGAATCCGGTAAGTTTCCATAGGCGTCAATATTGCCGGTACACTGTTTGCCGACCGTAAGCCGTTATTACGAAGCATACGCGCATCCTCGTGAACTAAACCGGCTTCCAGGCGGGGTGCGTAGGGAATCAGCACAGATACAGCCAGCAGGATGGCAATTGCCCCGACTTTAAGCCGTAAACGGTTGGACAACAAATTCACCTCATCCAAAACTGTGTTTACTCCCCCTATTTTGACATCGTTTGTAAAATTTTATGCATTAGATGGAAATCCCCCGAGGTAAGAACCCCGGGGGCGCATATGCAACCTTTTTTTTGATTATTTACCGGTATTCACCCATTCGTACAGAGGCCTGCTCCCGCTCCCCCTGCTCAAAAACCTTGGGCATTATCTGAAGGAAATTCTTGTTGGAACGCGTCTTGCCCAAAGTATCCCGGAGCCTTTCAATGGTTTCGGTCGATCCATAGGAACTGATCATCTTGCGGAAGCTCCACATGGTTTCCAATTCCTCCCTGGACAACAGCAGTTCTTCCCGGCGGGTACCCGACCGCTTAACATCAATAGCCGGAAAGATTCGGCGGTCAGCCAGCTTCCGGTCAAGAATCAATTCCATGTTGCCTGTACCCTTGAATTCTTCAAAAATGACATCATCCATCCGGCTTCCCGTCTCTACCAGAGCTGTAGCCAGTATGGTCAAACTCCCTCCCTCTTCCACCTTCCGGGCTGCCCCGAAGAACCGTTTCGGCTTATGCAATGCCGCCGGGTCAACCCCTCCGGAAAGGGTCCGCCCACTGGGAGGTACCACCAGGTTATTTGCCCGGGCCAGCCGGGTAATGCTATCCATCAGAATGACGACATCTTTTTTATGTTCAACTAACCGCTTCGCCCGCTCCAAGACCATGTCCGCCACCTTGACATGGTTCTCCGGCGGTTCGTCAAAAGTGGAACTGATGACTTCAGCTTTGACCGAGCGCTGCATTTCAGTCACTTCCTCGGGACGCTCGTCGATGAGCAGGATCATCAAGTCTACTTCCGGGTAGTTGGCGGAAATGCTGTTGGCGATCTTGGTCATCAAGATTGTCTTTCCTGCTTTCGGTGGAGCGACAATCAGTCCACGCTGGCCCTTCCCCAGCGGAGCGATAAGGTCAATTATCCGAGGTGCAATCTCTTGTTGGGATACTTCTAGTGTAAGACGTTCAATGGGATGGATGGGGGTGAGAGCATCGAAATGCAGCCGATCCGTGGATTGTTCGGGGGGAAAACCGTTGACGGACTCGACCCTAAGGAGTGCAAAAAACCGTTCCGCCTCTTTAGGAGGCCGTACCTGACCGGCAACCCGGTCCCCGGTGCGGAGGTCAAACCTCCTGATTTGGGATGGTGATATATAGATGTCGTCCTGGCTGGGAAGGTAACCGAAAGGCCTTAAGAACCCGTAGCCGTCAGGTAATATCTCCAGGACCCCCTGGGCAAACAGAAACCCGTCCTTCTCGGTTTTGGCCTTGAGAATGTCAAAGACCAGTTCTTTCTTCCTCAACCGGGAATAGCCTGTCAGGTTCAGATCCCGGGCAATGTGATACAGTTCCGCCATTGTCTTGGCTTCCAGGTCAGTGATATTCAAACATCTTTCAACTCCCTTCGGAGATTCGGTGATTTAATAAGTACGAGCAGGCCGGGCTGCCCCCCTCTGCTCCAAGGATTCTATTTGACAAAAGAGTGTTTGATTCGGAGTTTGTGTTGGCGGGAACGGCGGTGAGAAATAAACCGGTAAGAGAGAACAAAAGATATAGCTGCAGCAAATGATGCATTGACCGCACTTCCCAGAAGAAACGATTTGCTGATGGCATGCCATCCCCCCGCCCGAAACAACTCCGCGATGTCGGTCACAACCGGTTGGCCGGAATCGGCGTACCGGCCAAGTATGAATTGGCCGACCGTTAGATTCGCCAGGTAAAAGAAAGGGATGGCCCATTTGAACAGAATGGCCGACCCGACGGCAACTATACGGTTGATCTTGAGAATAACGGCCAGAATATAGGCGAAAATCAGTCCGGTTCCGAAAGTGGGCAGGAAATCGAGGGCTACTCCAATAGCGATGCCTTTGGCAACCGAAGCGGGGTGATCACGTGTCCTTAAAAGTTTAAGGTAGCGATACCGGAACCAGCGGCGTATTTGCATCAAATAACCTCCGGATTTATTCATTACAATGGGCGAAATACCTTAAAACCTCCTTCGGGCAAGCCAGACGACAGGAATTAAACCCATGGGCGCAAAAGGAAGGAAGAATATCAACTCACTCCGCAGGCCGGTAGGGGAGATTCTTAGATGTAGGAAAGAAACCCTCAGAAGAAAAACCCCCCTTGCCTGTACCGGACAAGAAGGTTTTTACCTACACAGATAGTTTAACACTTTTGGTTTTTTTTAGTCAAGGTCGTTATCGAGGCAAGGTTATCTCAACCCCGACCGAATTGCGGCTTTTTATCAAAACGGTGAATAGCCTCGATAAAGCGGACAGTCCCGGTCTTCCCCCGCATAACCACAGAGTGAGTCCTGGCACCGTATCCCAGAAACCGCACCCCTTTTAATAAATCCCCTTCAGTGATCCCGGTGGCTGCAAAAATAACATCCTCTGTCTTCACCAGGTCATCCATGGTCAACAGTCTGTTGACATCACCAATCCCCATGGCCAGAGCCCGTTCCTGTTCCTCCTCCGAAGTTGGCCAGAGACGTCCCTGCATTTCCCCTCCAAGACACCGAAGGGCAGACGCCGCCAACACCCCTTCCGGAGCCCCCCCGATACCCATTAATATATCCACACCGGTGTCCGGGATTCCTACGGCCACAGCCGGGGAGACATCGCCATCCGATATCAGTTTGATTCTGGCACCCGCCCGGCGGGCATCGTCGATCAGTTTATCATGCCGGGGCCGATCCAGGATGACCACCGTCAGATCGGAAATGCTCTTATGGAGGGCTTCGGCAACTGCCCGCAGGTTGTCAATTACCGGGGCGTCCAGGCTGATCCGACCGGCTGCCTGGGGACCCACGGCTATTTTGTTCATGTACATATCCGGCGCATGCAGCAGGCATCCTCTCTTGGCGACGGCCAACACGGCAATCGCGCCTGTCAAACCCTTGGCTACCACATTGGTCCCTTCCAGAGGATCAACGGCAACATCAAGCTCGGGCGGTGCCCCTGTCCCAACTTTTTCCCCTATGTACAGCATCGGGGCTTCATCCATCTCCCCTTCCCCGATGACTACAGTTCCATCAATTTGAACCGAGTCAAACATGGCCCGCATGGCATTGACTGCGGCTCCATCGGACGCCTCCTTGTTGCCCCTCCCCATCCAACGGGCCGCGGCAATGGCTGCCGCCTCCGTCACCCGGGCAAACTCGAGCGCCAATTCCCGCTCCATCATTGAATCCCCCTTTGATATGTCTAAATAGTGCTAATGTGACATTCTTTTTCGACCCTGCGCTCAAATTATATATTCCATACCCTCGTTTGGTTTCCTGCCGGAGAAACAAAAAATCCCACCAGAACCACTGGTAGGACAGAATTCAACAAATGGTGCCATCCCTGGAATCATAAGCCCTTCATTCCGCCGAGACAACTTAACCAAAAAGTGCTGAAAGCAGGGTCTCCTCAGTTAATTTTATGCCCGGGAAACCGCCGGTATTCCCGGCCCAACCGAAAGATAACTGGGGGATAATTTGGTCCCGCCAGGCCTATGCTTTGCCGGCACTTCCGAACAACCTTATTTTTTCTCTGATAACGGCCACTACAGCGGCTCGAGCGGGGCCAAGTACTTTCCTGGGATCGATTTCCTCGGCGTTCTCGTCTAGCGCCTTGCGCATGGCCCCCACAAAGGCTTCCCGAATATTTGTATCAATATTTATCTTACGAACGCCAAGCTCAATAGCCCGGGTGATCTGATCGTCGGGCACTCCGGAAGATCCGTGGAGCACAATTGGGATATTGACCAGGCCTCGAATCTCTTTCAGACGTTGAAAGTCAAGCTTCGGCTCACCTTTATACCGGCCATGAGCGGTTCCGATGGCTATCGCCAGGCAGTCCACCCCAGTCTCAGCCGCAAACCGCCGGGCTTCCTCCGGTTCGGTGAAAAAGGCTTCTTTATCGGCCACAAAAATATCATCCTCGGTACCGCCAATTTTCCCCAATTCAGCTTCCACAGAAACACCGATCGGCCGGGCGACATCAAGGACTTTCCTGGTAAGGGCAATGTTTTGATCCAGGGGCAGCTTGGAACCATCGATCATCACCGAACTAAACCCACCCCGGATGCAAAGAACCACCTGTTCAAAGCTGGTACCGTGGTCCAGGTGCAAGGCCACCGGTATTTTCGCTTTATCGGCAGCAATCCTGGTCATCCCCGCGATGAAATCCAGGTCGGCATACTTGATCGCCCCCTGGCTGGCCTGGACGATAACGGGCGAATTCTCGGCTTCGGATGCTTCAATGATGGCCTGAACAATCTCCATGTTGTTGCAGTTGAAAGCCCCGACCGCGTAACCGCCGGCTTCCGCCTTTTCTAACAGCTCCCTGAGAGTGACAAATGCCATGACATCTACCTCCCTATCCTTGTTCAATCAAAAATCTCCGGGCAGGCCCATCTATTCCCGCAACGACCTCTGAGGAGGAACAAGCCGGTTATTCCGTCCTTCGGCAAGCTTTATCTCCAACATTCTTCGGACAGTTTTCAGGTCGTCCGAGGTAGAGGCTGACACCACCGCCACAGCCCCGCATTGTTTGCACCGGAGTTCCACTCTATCGGAAGAGATTTCAACCTCAATATAGTAATTACCACAACTGCAAGAAAGATTCCCGCCATCGGCGATCTGGTAAAGGTGCCCCAGGACTTCATACATGATTTCCGGGTTTTCGAAATAATCCACAAAGCCGAGTTCCCTGGCGACCTCTTCCAGGGACCGGTCCTGGGTGTTAAATGCTTCCACCACCGCTTTTTCCAGTCCAATAAAAGCCGCCGGCATCTCAAGTTCCGGGCAAACCAGGGGAACCGGTTCCGATCCGGCCAGTTCCTTTACGGTGATTACGGCTGTGTGACCGTGGCCGCAATAAGGGCATTCATATTCAAGGAAGTGTTGGTTCTTAACAGGCGGACCTATTTTGGCCAGTACCTGCCCACAGGAGCACCGGACAGGATATTGCTCGCGGTTGAGATCGAAAAGCGACATACTTTGGAGGATCCGTTCACCACAGGAAAAGCATCTTATTCCAAATGTTCTGGCAGCAGTGATCAACACCGAACCCTCACCCCCTGTTGCACTCGTCCCGGAATTAATCCCCTTTTTTGATATTCGGGGACAGGCCGGGAAATCCTGCCTCATTACATGGAAAAGGTGCCCCACGGCACCTCTAGGCAGTTACGGCTTCCGTTGCTCTTTGGTAGGTTCCGTCCATCACCTTCCGCACCAAATCCCTCAGTTCATTGATGTCAAACGGTTTGGTAATGTACTCCTTGGCACCCAACTTCATGGCTTCGGCAACAATCTCCAACTCGCCGTAAGCCGTCATCATTATTACAGAAATACCCTGGTCAATCTGGTTGATCTCGTGCAAAGCCTCCAGGCCATTCATACCGGGCATTTTCATATCCATCAAAATTAGGTAAGGCAGGTTTTCCTTTACCTGATCAATCGCTTCCTGCCCACTGGCTGCCATCCGGACCAGGTAGCCGTCCTCACGGAAAGCTTCATATAGTAATCGGCGGACTCCCGGTTGGTCGTCCACAACCAGAATGCTATTTCTAGTATTAGGCATTGTCTATAACCCTCCTTTGGATCGATGGCAATAAGCATATTTCTATCTTCCGGTCTACAATTCCTTTTTTTGGCATTCAAAAAGAATGTCGAACGATGCCACATCCCTCCCCTTAACCGGAAGCATGATCCAGAAGGCGGTCCCCCTTTCAACTACGCTGTCAACCCGAACGCTTCCCCCGTGGCTCTCCACAATTCGGCGAACCACCGACAACCCCAGCCCGGTCCCCTCCCCTTTCCCGGTGAAAAACGGATCAAATATCTTAGGAAGGTCCTTGGCCTCAATTCCGTAACCTGAATCCCGGAATTCAATGACCACAAACGATTCCGAGGTTTGGAATCGGGTAGTGATGTCCAGTTTGCCACCATTTGGCATCGCCTGGATCGAGTTAAGAGTAAGGTTAAGGAAAACCTGTTTCAGCTGCTCCGGATCCCCATACATTACCGGAACATTGGCGTCATAAGTTTTAGTCAGGACGACGCCGTGCAAAAGGGCCTGGCTCCCGGCCAACACCGAAGTCTCGTCAAGAACCCGGTGCAAGTCGAAATCCTTTGCCTTAGGGGTGTGAGGCCGGGCAAGAATTAGCAGTTCTTTAATAATCTCGTCAATGCGGTCAGCCTCGCTGATCACGATCCTGGCGTATTCCCAGCACGGATCGTTAGACGGCAGCGCGTTTTGAATCAGCTGGATAAACCCCCGGATTGACGTAAGAGGGTTTCTGATTTCGTGGGCAGCGCCAGCCGCCAGCCGGCCGGCAGCGGCAAGCCTTTCCGCTTGACGATAAAACTGCTCAAGGTTCCGCTTTTGGGTGATGTCATCGAAAACAGCAGTGTACCCGATATCCAGCCCGGAAGGGCTGGTCAGGGTACAGATACTGACATCCAAAAACTGTTTCTGTCCATCGGATTTGGTAAGCTGGCATTCAACACGCTGGAGGGGTTCCTTCTTTTGCAGAAACTGGCGGACCAGTTCATCAACAACCCCTTTATTATCGGAAACGAACAGGCTTTGATACCGTTGGCCAATCACCGACTGAACATTTTGGCCGAGGATTTGTGCCGCTGCCCGGTTAAACGTCGTCACCCGGCCGTGGAGGTCGGTGCTAATTACGCCTGAAGGCACACTCGCCAGAATGTCATCGGCGTAGGATTTCAAATTGGAGTAGGAAACCGCCGACTGGTAAATCACAGCCACCTGGGAAGCTGCGATGGTTAGCACTAATAGGTCCCTTTCCGAAAAAGCTCCGGGTTGAAAACTGCCGATCGTGAGTAAACCAAAAAGCTCCCCTTGAATCTTTAAGGGAGCAATAATAATCGAACAAACATGTTTATTCGGGACTACGCCCCGGAAACGTGGGTCCGCTTGCATTTCGGTGCTCAAAATTGCGGGCAGATCGTTGACCCGCGGGTAGTGCTCGCGGATCCATGACCAAATCTGACGTCCTTGCACGTCGTGGGGGATATCAGTGCCAAAGCTGGCCTGAAGGATTAACTGTTTCCCCAAGTCGTCGTAAAGAAACATTTTTCCTACTTGAGCCTGAGGCCATAAAACCTTAAGGCCCTGCATGATTACATCCAGAACCTCAAGTTTTCCGCGGGTGAAATTCAGTTCCTGGGTGAGGATCGAGAGGATTTTCAGCCGGTTCTCCTCCATGGCTGGGCCGGATTCCCCATCAACCACTTCCAGTATCAAGCGCCCGATCTGCTCAGCAAACTGGTTTATTTTCCCCAGTTTATCGCGGGAATTAATCTTGGTACCAGTTTCCGAGTCAATCTCGATAACGCCTATTGTCCGGTTTCCCAGTATGATCGGCACTGCCAGGGTCCACAAACAAGCAGAGGGTAGGGCTGATTCATCATGGCCCGGTTCCCCGGTAAGGGTGCTGCCAAATTGTGCCTTTCCATGCAGGGCTGCATACCCCGGCAGTCCCTCACCCAGATGGCATACCGACCCCACGGCGGCAGGACATAAACCCCGGGAAAACCAAGTCACCAACTGCCCGGTCTTGGTATCCAAAACCATAACAGCGGCTCTCTGCCCCTCCAACCAGTATAGAGCCAAATCCAGGGCAAGGTTTACCGCGTCCGCAAGCCTAACCATTGTTGGGGGGAATTCCGGTTCCATATCCCCTGCACCACTCTTATGAAATATTCCTTGTTTTCTTAATAGTTCGAGTTTTTTCGAGAAAATCCTCCCATCATGTCAAAGATCGTCGCTTTCTCCTGACAATTTGGTCCTATCTGTTGCGCCCTATTACCCCCAATAGCCCTGCTATATTGTGGGGAACCCCCCACCGATAGACTGGAAAAACGGCAACAGCGCGCCAACCAGCAGAATGATCATTACCAAGATAACAGCTATAACCACAACCAGCGGCAGGAAAAATATTACCACCGCCAGTCCGGTGGAAAGCTTGTTCGCCTCTCTGATCGAAATGATCTCCAGAATCAGCACCCAGACCACCACAGCCACTGACAATACCGTGTAAATCGCACCGGGGGCTCCCAAGGCGTAAACCAAAACCTGGAGGGGCGGCAGGATTGCTGACGGAATCAAGGTAAGTCCGATGGCCGCAAACAACCCTTTCCCGTTTTCCCTGCCACCAAAGAACGCTGCCAGAAGATTAAAAATCGCCGTACTGACAAACCAGAATACCAAGTAGAAAATTATCCCCATCAGCCCGCCGAATACGAACAGGCTGGAAGCCCACTGGGGAAATGTTGCCGCGAGTTCCGGCGGCAGGGTGGCAGGTGGGGTTAAGGCCATGTAGTTTCGGGCAACGATTAGATTCATTACCCCGGTGAAGATGGAAACGACCAAACCAACCAAGAAGCTGGTCAGCACCGGTTTTTGTTCGGCCGCATAACGAAGGGTGGCTACCGGTTGGAACAGGATCCCATAAATGATATCCCAAAGCCGCATTTTTGACGGATCCGGTTCAGTCTCTCTTACGTGAAGTTCGTCGGGGCCAACGTTTGATCCCGCCCCTTCGGGGGAGTTGGGCCCTTCAGTGGACTGACTTTCTTGAATGTCCACTATCGGTTGTTGGACCGTGGCTTCGTGGACTTCCGGTTTTTCTTCCCCTGAGTTCAACGTCCTCCCTCACTTTCTGTTATTGTTCCATGGGTAAGAATTCCAGAATACGCTTTAGTGCCTGCCATTCCTGGGCTGATAGATTCCGGGCAGGGTCAATCAACCCCTTCCCCTGCGCGCCGGGAAACAGAAACCGAAGAGGGTTGGGCCTGACCAGGTCCTTCACTTCCGGTTTTCCTGGTATGCCCGCCAACTTTGCGGCTTCATCAATGGCATCGTAAAAATTGCCGAGCTGGTCCACCAGTCCGATTTTGAGAGCCTGCCGACCGGTGAAAACCCGCCCATCGGCGATAGCCTGGACCTGATCCCGGGTCATTTTCCCTTTCCGCCCCTCCGCGACCACATCAACGAACTGGGTGTAGATGTCATTGACCATTCCCTGCAATATGTCCCGTTCCGCTGAGGTCAGGGCACGGGTAGGCGAACCAATATCCTTGTGGGGACCGCTTTTAATCACGTCGCTCCTGATCCCCAGTTTCTTAAAAAGTTCCTCCAGATTTTGAATTTCCATGATCACGCCAATACTGCCGGTCATGGTCGCCGGGTTGGCGATAATTCGGTCCGCTCCGGCGGCAATCCAATACCCACCTGAAGCCGCCACATCACCCATTGAGACGACGACTTTCTTCCCGGCTTGACGAAGTTTTTGCACTTCTTCCCCGATTTCCTGGGACGCAGCTGCGCTCCCTCCAGGGCTGTCGATACGCAGGACAACCGCCTTGATCTGGCTGTCTTCGGCCGCCTGGCGCAGCTGGTTGAGGGAGTCGGCGGCGGTCCCCGATCCACCAAACAGTCCGCCATCAGACCCTCCGGAGGAAATCACCCCTTCAATCCGAATTATGCCGACCGCCTGCCCCTGGTAGGCAGCCCCGCGCGGGGCGGCGGTACCAGGCGGGTGATAAAGCAGGGCCAAAAGCATTGAGCCCAAAACAACTAACCCCAGGATTATTACTACGACTGTTTTCTTGCGCACTATCGGCTCTCCTTCCCCTTTAATCACATCTCATCCAATCGCTCGCTTCCGGTAAACTCCTTGCCCAACCATTCCGGTAGAAAGCGGTCCCGCTTTTGTTCTTTCCCAGGGAATCTTGTGTTCCCTGGGACGCTTCGCCACGAAAATAAAGGCCGATCTCGGCCCCGGTACCCGCGAATCTAAACGGACCGGCCGCGAACAGCCTTTTCCTGCAGTGACAATTTCTTAGCCCAGGAGCCATTATTATATTAATTCGGGCACACTCCTAATATTCCTGCATCCAGGACAAAGATTCAGGCAATTATTCCAGGTTTCGCCTTCTTTCACCGATTCCCAACTCCATTTCCTCGCTCCGGAGAGCCCGGACGGCCACCGGGCGGCCAGCGGCGATGTAAAGCTTGGGAACCAAGGGGTTAATCCCCGTCCGGCGGGCGGGAACTGTAACAACTGTGCCGGAAAAAACATCCGCCCCCTGATCACCAAGGTCAACCATAGACAGCTGCATAGCTATTTTCCCGACAACCGGGAATGTACGCCCGTTAATTTCCACGTCTACTGGGCCGACCCTGACACCCAGATAGCCGGCCACAATTTTGACCAGGATTTTTACCAGGTCAAGAAAACCGGTGGGCCTGAGGTGCGGCTCCATGGAAAAACCATCGACAAATCCGATGGGCAGGACGGCTACCCATGTCTCCTTCCTAGTTCGGTAAGTGCGGCCGTAGCCTAAACTCGTCCCGGCCGGGTACTTCTTGACATGAACAACACGGGTTTTCAGTTTCCAGGTGTCCTCCAGCTGCAGGTTGCCGGAAGCGCCCCCACCGGGGTTTTGCCCATACAGAACGGTCCCCACGCGCACCATTTTCAGGTGCATGTGCAAGTACAGCATGGTGGCGGCACTGTTGCAGGCGTGTGGGAGTGGGACCTTGATCCCGGCTTGATCCAGGTCGTGAATAGCCCGTTTTAGGCGAGCAAACTGCTGTTCCGTAAACTCCCTGTCCCCGCACGCCGCGGAAGCAAAATGTGTGTAGATGCCCTCAAGTTCCAGGGCCGGTTGAGCCACAATCACTCTGGCAAGATCCAAAACCTCGTCAGGGAAAAGCCCGGTTCTACCCATTCCGGTTTCCACCTTAAGGTGCACCGGAAGCCTGATACCCGTTCTGGTTGCCTCCCGGGCCAGAGCATCGACCACATCAGCAGAGCTGACAGAAGGAGTCAAGTTATTAGCAGCAACAACTGCCGCCTGGTCGGGAAGAATTGGGGCAAAGACAAGAATGGGGGCGGTAATGCCTTCCTTTCTTAAGGAAACGCCCTCCTCGACAAAGGTCACAGCCAGCATGTCAGCACCATTGTCCAAAACGGCCTTCGCTATTCGTGGGGCCCCGTGACCGTAGGCGTCAGCCTTGACAACAGCCATTATTTTCACACCAGGGGTGACTACCTTTTTTACCTCATTCAAGTTGTGGATGATAGCATCAAGGTCCACCTCAACCCACCGCGGTAAGGAATCAATAAGGTTGTCCATGTCCGGTCACCTCTTTCCCCCGTCCCGATCAGTCGGCTGGCCCAGCCTCAAGGCCCAAGTCTTTCTGCCCGCGCAGCCTTTTTTTCCAGCGGATTGCCTTACGGACACCTTTGGAATACAGGGGTTCCCCGTTAGTCCACAGCCAGTAGTAAAACGGCTGAAATATGAGGTCGAACTCCCCAACGAACTCGGTGAACTTCCCCCCGAATCCTTTCTTAAAACGATACAGGCCATAAAGGGGGTTGTCCTCGGTCAAGTCACCCGAAACCCCCCGGAAATCGTACATGGAACAACCTTGTTCCTTGGCCCATTCGATCATGGTCCACTGCAGCAGGTAGTTCGGCATGACGTTGCGGAAGCGGTTGCTGGACGCTCCATAAATATACCAGGCCTTGTCACCAAGCATGAAGGCCAACGTTCCGGCAATAAACTGGCCCTGGTAGCGTGCCATGAACAGTTTGGCGAGACCCGCATGAACCAGGTGATCCCATAATACTTCAAAATACTTATAATTCCGGATGAGGAATCGGTCCCGTGCCGCCGTCTCATACAGGATTTCGTAAAATGGGGCCAGGTGTTCCCGGGTACAATCCCGGACCACCTCCACCCCCTTCTTTGCCGCCAGACGAATATTGTACCTGGTTTTCCCCTCCATGTCCGCCAGCAGCTGGTCCACAGGCGGAGCAATATCCATCCGGAACACAAACTTGGGCTGGACTCCCTCAAACCCCTTCCCCTTGTCCTGGGAATGGAAACCCCGGCATTGCAGGTATTCAACAAGAGAGCCGTTTCCCGCCGGAACGTCGGGGTCCAGCTTGAGGAAGATAGCGCCGTGCGCCTTGGCCACTTCTCGCACCGAATTCAAGAGGTAGTCAAACAGCTGCCGGTTCTCCAGATCGAGAATCGGCCCCCGAGGGGCATAGAATATCGATTTGCCCGGGAGGGGCAAATCGCGCTTTAAAATAGAGACGGCCGCCACCGGGCGGTCCTGATCGGAAACCAACAACCGGATTGGCTGCCAACCAGTTGCGGCTTTGATATCTCCCCATTCATATGTTTGCAGGATATGGCCCTTGGGCGAACCGGCAACAAAGCCGTTAAACAGTTCACGTTCCCCAGGCCCAATCTCACGGGTCTTCCAGGCCAATCTGTAGTCCGCCCCCTTTTGGCATTTTTTTCTTCTCTATTCTACCCTGTTTTACCGGTGTTAATTCCGATGCAGCGAGGCCCCCACAAAGTCCCGGAACAGAGGATGGGGCCGGTTTGGTCTTGATTTAAACTCCGGGTGAAACTGGGAGGCCACAAACCAAGGATGCTCGACAAGTTCCACAATTTCGACCAACCGCCCGTCCGGGGAACTGCCGCTGGCGATCATTCCACAATCGGCAAGCTTTTGGCGAAACTCGTTGTTAAACTCGTAGCGGTGCCGGTGGCGTTCGCCAATCTCCAGCAGGTCGTAAGCCCGGTATGCCTTAGTCCCCGGGATAAGGCGGCAGACATAACTGCCGAGCCTCATGGTTCCCCCTTTTTCCTCGATGTATTTCTGCTCAGGAAGGAGATCAATCACCGGGTGGGGAGTCAGGGGGTCGAATTCGGAACTATGAGCCCGGTCCATCCCACAAGCGTGACGGGCAAACTCGATCACGGCACACTGCATCCCCAGGCAGATGCCCAAAAATGGAACCCGGCGTTCCCGGGCGAACTGAACAGCTAGAATTTTCCCTTCAATGCCGCGGTCGCCAAAACCGCCGGGAACCAGGATCCCATCGGCACCGGCGAGAGTGGACTCGATGTTGCTTTCGTTCAACTCCTGGGCGTTGACCCAGATGATTTTGACACAGGCGTCATGCGAAATACCGGCATGCCGGAGGGATTCCACCACACTCAGGTAGGCATCGGGCAGCTCCACATATTTGCCGACGATAGAGATGGTAGTTGAGCGGAGGGGGTGTTTTATCCTGTCGACTATCCCTTTCCAGTCGGTAAGTTCCGGGGGATTGCAGCAGAGGCCGAGTCTTTCCACAACTATGTCATCAAGTCCCTCTTCCTCCAGGGTGAGAGGAACCTCATAGATGGAGGACGCGTCAACCGCCTGGATGACGGCTTCCTTATCAATATCGCACAAGAGGGCCAGTTTTTCTTCCATATCTTTTGACAGGGGTTTAACCGAACGGCAGACGATGACATCAGGTTGGATCCCGATACTGCGGAGTTCCTTGACGCTGTGTTGGGTTGGTTTGGTCTTCAACTCCCCAGCGGCTTCCAGGAACGGTACCAGGGTAACGTGGATATACATCACATTCTCCCGGCCCAGATCACTTTTCATCTGGCGGATAGCCTCTAAAAAAGGAAGGGACTCGATATCCCCAACGGTACCCCCAATCTCGGTGATAACCACATCGGGGTCGCTTTCCCTTTCGACGAACTGGATTCTTTCCTTGATCTCATTTGTGATATGAGGGATCACCTGGACAGTCCCGCCGAGATAATCCCCTCTTCTTTCCTTCTGAATGACCGACCCGTATATTTTGCCGGTGGTGACATTGCAGCTCCGGCTCAAGTTGACGTCGATAAAGCGTTCGTAATGGCCGACATCAAGGTCAGTTTCGGCGCCGTCCTCGGTCACGAACACCTCGCCATGCTGGTAAGGGCTCATAGTACCCGGGTCGATATTGATGTAGGGGTCAAATTTCTGAATGGCGACCTTTAGCGATCGACTTTTGAGCAACCGTCCCAGAGAAGCAGCTGTTATTCCTTTGCCCAGGGACGAAACCACGCCACCGGTAATAAAAATGTATTTTGTCACGATCTTGTCCCCTCTTTCTACCCGGAACCATTCTATACTTTTTTCTTTTGGGCTGTCAAGGTTGGGAAGCGCTCCTGTTACCCAAAAAAAAGCCTTCCTCTGTCCATTGCCAGGGAACGCTGAATTCCTGATTGATGTATGTTAGGGGGTCTGCAAGACGATGACCCTCGTCTCCGCTGGTAAACGGTCAGCGGTCACTTCCAGGTCCTGTTTCCTTTCCACCTGATCAAACTGTTTGGTGAAGGCTTCGACCGGTTCCAGTGAAAAAGAGAGCGCCGGGGTCTTGTAATGCATAGGTATTATTATGCGAGGGGCTATGTCCCGCGACAACCGGTAGGATTGCTTCGCGTTTATGGTATATATGCCCCCGACAGGTAACAACAGGACATCAATGCCGCCCAACCTGGCGATTGCTTCTTTCCCCAGTGATTCCCCAAGGTCACCCAGATGGCAGACACGGATGCCATCCATGGTGATGATAAAAATAATGTTGCGCCCCCGCTTTTTTCCCTGGACATCGTCGTGGTAGGAGGAAACCCCTTCGACGATTACTTCGCCTACCCTGTGAAGACCGGACTCCCGGATAACCTGTGCTTGTCCGGGAACAAGGTGAACGGCGTTATGGTCGTAGTGATCGTGGCTGACAGTGATAATATCGGCGGGCTCCTGGGGAAGCGGGTAACCCACTTCTTTGTTGAACGGATCCGTCAACAGGCGGGTTCCGTTTTGGGAACTTATCAGAAAACAGGCATGTCCCAGCCAGTGAATGTTCACCCTGGTTAAACCTCCTAATCCTCCAACTCGTCCTCATCGTTTTCCGCCTCTGCCAAGAATTCAAAGGTCTCAGATGTTACTGAAACCATTTGAGCATCCTGGGGCAAAAAGTCCTTGTTTTCCCGCTTCAATGGTAAGCGCTCTTCACCGTCACGGGTTTTGTGAAGTAACGTAATGAGTGGAATCCGACGAGAGTTCTTCCCTGGCAACCAGGCCTTTAGCCCCCACTGACCATTCCCGAGGTGCGCAAATCGAGTGTCCAGGTTGATCTGAGTGTAGACGGCCGCAATGGCCTGAACCTGCCCAACCGAACATGGGGCCTTTACCTCAAGTATCCGGTTGATCAGATCGCGGTAGTTGAGAGGGGCATCGGTTTCCTTCAAAATGTGGTAAGCGAGATCAGTCTCCGTCATTTTGGCATTCAGTTCAAGCTGTTTGGCCTCGGTCAAGGGTCTCACTCTCCCAAGTTATTGCCGGCAAACAGCCTTATGCCGGCTCAGTGGGTTATATTCTACCCTGTACCACGTTTTTCCTGCCCCCATCCGGCCACGGCAGGTATTTTCTGGCCCAAAAAAAAGCCCGGTTCCAGCCGGGCAGCATTTTTGATCCGTTACATTTGATCCGTTACAAAGGCGTTCTCGCCGATTCCTTATACGAGCTTCCGGGCAATAAGATACCCCACAAAGATTCCAATGATCCCTATTACTCCCGCAAGGGTTGGGGGGGTGGGAACCGGAAGCCTCAGGAGTCCGAAAATAATGCCTACGGCCAGCCCGGTTGCCCCGGAAAGGAGTATCTCCCTCATGCTTTACATCCTCGCGGGTGCGCTCACCCCAAGAAGGCGCAGGACGTTTCCCAGGGTGAGGCCCACCGCCTGAACCAGAACCAACCGTGCGTTTCGGGTTGCCTCATCTTCGACCAAAACCCGGTAAGCATTGTAATAACTGTGAAACAGGCCCGCGAAATCATGGGCGTAACGGGCGATCCGGTGCGGTTCCAGGGCCTGGGCGGCTGCCGCGACCTCATCAGGGAGGTCGGCCATTTTTCTGATCAGGTCATATTCCGCCTGTTCTTTGAGCTTGGATAAATCCGCCCCATCAGCATCAGGGATAGCATAACTATTTTCCGCTGCCTGGCGGAGGATGCTGCACACCCGGGCATGGGCGTACTGAATGTAATATACCGGGTTGTCGGTGGACTGCTGCTTGGCCAGATCCATGTCAAAATCAAGGTGGCTGTCGGCACTGCGCATCACAAAAAAGTACCTGGCCGCATCTCTGCCCACGTCTTCGATTAGTTCGCTGAGGGTGATATACTGGCCGGTCCGCTTGGACATCCTCACAATTTCGCCATCCTTAAAAAGGCGGACAAGCTGCATAATGATTACATCCAGGCGATCGGGATCATACCCTAGAGCTGATACGGCTCCTTTCATTCGAGCCACATGGCCGTGGTGATCTGCGCCCCAGATGTTAATCACCCAGTCGAAGCCCCGCTCGAACTTATTCTTGTGGTAGGCGATATCAGCGGCAAAATAGGTTGGCAGACCATTACTGCGGACAATCACTTCATCTTTTTCGTCGCCAAACTGGGTGGAGCGGAACCACAGTGCCCCTTCATTTTCATAAATATACCCTTTGGATTTCAGTTCCTGGATTGCGGAGTCGATAGCCCCGGTCCGGTGGAGGGTCTCCTCACTGAACCAAACGTCGTAGTGGACCCCAAAATCCTTCAGGTTGCTTTTAATCAAATCAAGTTTTTCTTTGAGGGCAAATTCAACCAGGGCCTGCCTTCTCTCTTGGTCAGTCACATGAAGATACCGGTCGCCGACCCGGGAGATCAGTTCCCGCATAGTCTCGATGATGTCCTCGCCGTGGTATCCCTCTTCCGGGAACAGCACTTCCTTGCCCAGGAGTTGAAGGTATCTTGCCTCCAGCGATTTGGCGAAGATTTCAATTTGGTTGCCGGCATCGTTAATGTAGAACTCACGGGTAACCTGATAACCTGCAGCATCCAGGATTGAGGCCAAAGTGTCACCGAGAGCAGCTCCCCTGGCGTTACCCATATGCAGCAGTCCGGTGGGGTTGGCACTGACGAATTCCACCTGCACCCGGCGGCCTTGGCCGATATCGCAACGACCGTAACCCCGCCCTTGAGCCAGCACCCCGGGCAACACCCGGTAGAGCCATGAGCCGTCAAGGCGGAAGTTTATGAAACCGGGGCCGGCAACTTCTACCTCCGTGACCCAGGTTCCTTCCGGATTGAACTGGTCCACAATTAATTCAGCCACCCTCAGGGGAGGCATCTTAACTTGTTTGGCCAGAAGCATGGCCAAGTTGGTGGCAAAATCGCCATGGGTTTTTTCTCGGGGAACCTCAAGCACAAAATCGGGAATACCCGAAAAAGAGATCATCTCCTGGCCGCGCACCCTCTCGGCGGCTTCAACTAACCGATCAGTAATTTTTTGTCTGATTTGTTCCGGTACACTCATTCTTCCTCCCGGGTCCGGAAACTCAGCCGGCCGGGCTACCCCTCCTCTGCCCTGTTCATTTCTGGTGGTGCCTGTCAATATCAGTTCATATTAGTTTCATATTCACAGCCTGTTAGGGTGAAATGACAATTCCTCTATATTCTCTCTCTATCGGAGTTTTTCCTCCAACCCGGCAAAGTTACTACCGCGCCTCATACCCTGCCCGGCTGACAGCATCCCTAATCACTTGTTCACTGGTCAGCTGCGGATCAAAATCAACCGCCAGGGACTTGGCCTCCATGTCAACCGCGGCATTGGAAACCCCCTTCAAGGTTTTGACTGCCTTTTCCACTGCCGCTTTGCAGTGGCCGCAGGTCATGCCTTCCACGTGAATTACCGTTTGTGTCATTTCATCGCCTCCTTCCAACTTGAAAATATGGCTTCTATTAATCTGTAACCAAAAAAGCCGGATATTATCCGGCTCACCCTGATTTTGATTGGCAAGAGAATCCGCCAGTCCATGCACAACCGTCTATTCTCCCGGTTTCTGGGCTTTGGCCCATGAATCACGGAGCGAGACTATCCGGTTAAAGACCAATGCCCCACCGGTTGAATCGGGATCAACACAGAAATACCCCTGTCGTAAAAATTGGTATCGGTTTCCCGGGACGACGCCGGCCAAGCTTGGCTCAACCACTGCCGAATGAAGGCTTTCCAACGAGTTGGGATTCAGATTCACCTTAAAATCAACCCCGTCTTCCTCGTCATCAGGGTTCTCTTTGATGAAGAGGTGGTCGTAAAGGCGAACTTCCGCCTTGAGCGCATGGTCGGCCGAAACCCAGTGCGAAGTCCCTTTGACTTTGCGGCCGCTGGCAGCCTCACCGCTTTTGGTCTCCGGATCATAGGTGCAGTGCAGCTCAACCGGTTCCCCGGTTTGGCCGTCCTTCATCACCCGCTCGCATTTGATGATATAGGCCCCTTTCAATCTTATCTCGCGGCCCGGGGCCAAACGGAAAAACTTCTTCGGCGGATCCTCCATGAAGTCTTCCCGCTCAATATAAAGCACCTTGGAAAACGGGACCTTACGCGATCCCATCTCCGGGCTTTCAGGGTTGTTCTCAATATTGAGCCATTCCACCTGATCGTCCGGGTAGTTGTCAAGAACCAACCGGAGCGGGCGGAGAACAGCCATGACCCTAGGGGCCCTGAGGTTCAAATCTTCCCGCACGCAGTGCTCCAGGAGGGCAATGTCGACAACGCTGTTTCTCTTGGCCACCCCGATACGGTCACAAAAATCCCGGATAGCCTCCGGCGTATAGCCGCGCCGGCGCAGCCCCGATATGGTCGGCATCCGGGGATCGTCCCACCCGTTCACATATCCCTGTTCCGCAAGCTCCCGCAGCTTCCGCTTGCTCATTACTGTATAGGTGAGGTTCAGCCGGGCGAATTCATACTGGCGCGGCCTGGATTTGATGCTTACATTTTCGATAAACCAATCGTACAGCGGGCGGTGATCGGCAAATTCGAGGGTACAGATGGAATGGGTGATATTTTCCAGGGCATCCGACAGGGGGTGGGCGAAATCGTACATGGGGTAAATGCACCACTTGTTGCCGGTTCTATGGTGTTTTGCCCGCAAGATCCGGTAGATTACCGGGTCCCTCATGTTCAGGTTCGGAGATGCCATGTCAATCTTGGCCCGCAGCACTCGGAAACCGTCCGTAAATTCCCCCGCTTTCATCCGTTGAAACAGGTCCAGGTTCTCAGACGCAGGGCGGCTCCGGTACGGGCTTTCCTTACCCGGTTCGGAGAGAGTGCCTCGATAATCCTTTATTTCCTGCGGACTTAAGTCACAAACATAAGCCTTTCCGGCACTAATCAGCTCAACGGCAAACTCATACAATTGATCGAAATAGTCCGAAGCGTAGAACAGGCGGTCATCCCAGTCGAAACCCAGCCACTTCACATCGCGCTGAATGGAGTCCACGTATTCCACGTCTTCTTTGCTTGGGTTGGTGTCATCAAACCGGAGGTTGCATAGACCCCCGTTGCCAGCGGCAATGCCGAAGTTAAGGCAGATTGATTTTGCATGTCCAATATGAAGGTAGCCGTTCGGTTCCGGGGGGAACCGGGTGTGGACCCTCCCGTCATTTATTTGCGCCTTCAGGTCTTCACTGATGATAGCCTGGATAAAGTTTCTCCCATCATTCTCTGCCAATTCTTTTCTTATTTCCAGTTCTGGTTCTCGCATCACCATGACTCAATTCCTCCTCAAAGACCAACAAGCCAAACATTTTTCAGGTCGACACAATCCTAGTTCTCCCGGACAAGATTCGTTAATCTTTCTGGTGCCCTTGCAGGCCATCCACTTAATAAAATTACCTGCCTTAGATTATAACGCATTTTCACCTCTTGTCAGGGTTAAAGGATAAAAAAACATCTGGTTTAACCGCATATGGCATGCTGCGCTGCCAAATAGTAATTCGGCATGCCAGTCAAAATCCCTCCGGTATTATAATTTTATCCAATAATCAAGATTGATTACAGCAATTTCTAGGAATTCCTAATTTTTTTGTTCCCCGGGAGTTTTTTATTGTGTCCCGGCAAGTGTGGAGTCCGGCTAAAAATAAAAGGCTGTTAATTGCAGTAACAGCCAAAAGAAGATTACTTATTTTAAAAAAAATCTTCGTTGCCTCGTTGAGTCTGGTCAAGATAGTCAAAAAAATAGATTTTGTTATGTTGCTTCCCTATCTAAGCTATTAATGACCGCTGCAGCAGCCATCAGAGCTGCCGTGGTGATGACCACCACAAGCGTGCTTAACCCCGTTCTCGACTTTCATTTTCTTCAGACTGCCACATTTGGGACAGGTTATCTCGTACCCATGCTTGCCGCCCACCGTACACGGTTCTACTTCCCAAACATGCCCGCAGTCCACGCATTCAAAAACCCTGTTTTTTATCATATAATTACCCCCTTGTATCAAAATAATCCGTCCTTCTACCAACGCAGTAGCAATCTTAGTTCTGGCCGACTGCAGAATCCGCTGAAACGTAGGCCTGGATAACCCCATCGAATCTGCACACTCGGCTTGCTCCAGTCCCTTAATGTCTTTTAAGCGGATGGCCTCAATCTCTTCAAATCCTAGTATGATCGCTTCATTGTTTGACTGCTGAAATGGAACAAACTTTTGGCAACCTGGAAAATCGTCAATCAATCCGCAACACCGTCGCCTAGGCATTTTCTTTTGTCATCCTTTCAATTGGGCATATGCTCAATTAGAGTATACACTATTTTCCTCGAGAAATACAATAGTAAAAGAAAATTTTTTTACCCCTAAAAAAGAGAATTGCCTGAACCGCACCTTCATTCTGCAGGATTCAGGCCAAATCTAGCTGTTAATTAGTCTAGGCGACGTTTGCATAGCGCACCGCTTTTTTTAGGATTTCCCGCAGACGATTGGCTCCGTGCCGGAAGCGCGAAACATCACCCAGCCGTCCGCCAGGTACAGCTTGCAGCCGTCTGACAGATTGCTCGACAAAATCTTCAGCCCGTCCAACGTCCGCGGCGGGTTGCCTGCCAGCGCCTTCATCAGTCGTTCCTTTTTGTCCGTATCCAGATGCAGGTCTTCACGGTCATAATAGAACCAGCCGAGTTCGCCCATCATCTCATCAAGCAACTGCCCCAGCGTCCTGCCATAGGCGGCCACCATCTCGATCAAAAGATACCCCAGCATCACGCCGTCCCGTTCGGGGATATAGTTTTTCAGGCCGATACCGCCGGACTCCTCGCCGCCGATTAGAATATCCTCATTCAGCATCAGTGTGGTGATGTACTTAAAGCCAACCGGCGTTTCGTATAGTTTCAGGCCGTACTTCCTCGCCACCCGCTTCACCAGTTCGGATACCGTCAGCGTCTGTGCGACGCCGCCGGTCCAGCCGCGCTTCTCGACAAAATATTTCGTCAGGAGGGCCATTATCTGGTGGGGGTTGATGAAGCGACCGTCGGTGTCCATCGCACCGATGCGATCACCGTCACCGTCGGTCGCAAGGCCGATGTAGGCTTTATGTTCTTTCACCGCCTGCCTTAGTGCCGCCAGGTTCTTCTCGATCGGCTCCGGATTCACGCCGCCGAAGGAGGGGTTAAACTGGCTGCGCACCTCGACCATATCCAGCCCGTATTCCTTTGCGAGTTCACTCGGGTAGCCCATCGCCGCGCCGTGCATGACGTCGAATACGATTTTCTCTTTGAAGCCGGACAGCGTCTTCTTGTCAAGCATGGCCTTGACGTGTTCCAGATAACCCGCCTGTGGCGAAAAATATTCTACCGCCGGGGACATGGCCACTTTCGGAAACGTCCGTCCGCTATCTTCCAGCGGCCGGACACATTTCTCAATCTCCGCCATGATTTCCGATGCAGCCGAGCCACCGTAAGAGGCCTTGAATTTGAGGCCGTTATATTCACTCGGATTGTGACTGGCGGTGATCATCACACCACCGGCAGCAGCGCAATCTTTCACCTGCCAGGTGAGCGTCGGCGTCGGCAGGATACTGTCGGCAAGCCAGACCTTGATCCCTTTACTGGCCAGCACGGCCGCACAGTCGACCGCATACTCCGCTGACAAAAACCGTGCATCATAGCCAACGACGATGCCCTTGGCCGCCTCGCCGCGGCCGTTGATAAAGTTTGCGATGCCTTCGGCGACCAGTCGCACGTTATTGAAGGTGAAATCTTCGCTGATTATTCCCCGCCAACCATCGGTACCGAATGTTATCACTCCAAGCCCTCCTTTTGTTTGGGCTGCCCTCATACCCTGCCATATATATCCTCGAACCGTACGATATCGTCCTCACCCAAGTAATTTCCGTTCTGCACCTCGATGACCTCAAGCGGCAGCTTGCCGGGATTCTCCAGACGGTGCTTGGCTTTTTGCGGCACAAACACGCTCTCGTTCTCGTGCACCATATGTTCGGTTTCACCGATGGTCACCTTTGCCATACCGCCGATGACGATCCAGTGCTCACTGCGGTGATGATGCATCTGCAGGCTAAGTACCTGCCCCGGATTGACGACGATCTTCTTTATCTTATACCCCTGCCCGGAGGACAACACTGTATATAGCCCCCAAGGTCGATAGGCTGTCATATGCTCGTACGCTTCCACCCGGCCGTTCGCCTTGAGTTCGCTCACCAGGTCATTTACCTTCTGTGACTCGCCCTTTTTGGCGACGACGATAACGTCGTCCGTCTCCACTACCAGGAGGTCTTCCAAGCCGATGCCGGCGATGAGGCGGCTGTGTCCCAACATCAACGTGTTCGAACACTCAATCGGTATACAGTCGCCCTTAACGGCATTGCCGTCCGCATCCTTGTCCAAAACGTCATAGATGGCATCCCACGAGCCGATGTCGCTCCATTCTGCCGTAAGCGGCAACATGACAACCTGCCCCGATTTCTCGGCCACGGCATAGTCGACCGAGATATTGGGCATCTCGGCGAAATTCGCCGTCATCGCATCCAGGCTTGTGTCGGCCAACGCATAAATATCCGGCCGGTGCGCCCGCAATTCGGTCATGAAACAACCGATGGTGAACGCGAACATGCCCGAGTTCCAATAGTAACTGCCAGTAGCGAGGTACGCCTCTGCCGTTGCCCTGTCCGGCTTCTCACGGAACGACTCGACGGCAAAACCGCTGCCAAACGGCTTGCCGGCCTGGATATAGCCATACCCGGTTTCCGGACTATCCGGCTGTACACCGAGCGTCACGATCTTGTGCATCTTCGCCATGCCTGCCGCCTGCCGCACATTGGCAGTAAACGTCTCCCAGGGGCGGATGATGTGGTCGGAGGGGGTCACAAACATCACCTCATCCGACCCACAGCCCAGTCGGTCGACGCAGTACCTCGCCGCGAACGCAATCGCCGGTGCGGTGTTGCGCGCCAAAGGCTCCAGCAGGATATGTGCTTCTTGCGCCTTGGAGGCGGCAAGCTCGGTTTTTACATGGTGGATATAGTCTTGATTGGTCACGATCACCATGTCGGATGGCTTTACCAGCGGCATAAACCGGGCTATTGTCTGCCCCAGCAGCGATTTGTCACCGTTCAGTTTCAGAAACTGCTTGGGAAACCGAGTGCGCGAAAGTGGGAACAGGCGGCTGCCCCCGCCTCCCGCGAGGATGATTATTTTCACCGGAGAAACACGTTCCTTTCCAGACCGATTACTTGCCACATACATCTCCGCCACAAACCGGCTAACGGTTCCCATCGTCGGCGGCCTCGTATTTCGCCAAAGCCAGACTGGCAATGCAGTAGCTGACGATGCTTTCGGCCCCCTGGTTGCGGTTGACGCCGTCGGGCGTGATGCCGTCGCAGCATCCCCCTGTCTCACTATCTATCAGGCATTCACAACGAGAGTTCTCGCCCAAATACCAGGCGAAACTCCGCCGGGCCAGTTCCAGCATCGCTCCGTCGCCGGTGGCCTCATAGGCAGCCAAGTGGGCCAGCGTAGACGTGCACGCCTCGATAGGCTGCTCGTCATACTGCGCCGGCTCCGCGCCCCGCACCAGCCATCCTTTACAGCCCACCGGCCGGAAACTGCCATCATGAAACGTAATCTGGTCAAGAAACTCCAGACTTTCTCGCGCCGCGCGAAGCAGTCTATCCTGCCGAAGGCGGCGGTAAGCCGCGAACAAAGCCCACGGCAGCACCGCGTTGTCGTAAGTAAGGCTGTCCTCAAACCAACGCCAGTCCTGCTCCCCGGCGTTGTGTTCAAATCGGCTGACGAGTGAATTGGCCAGTCCGGACAGGCAGCAATCGACTTCAGGATCGTCGAAAAAGCCAAGGCCAATCAGGGCATACGCTTGGCCGCGCGGCCATCCGAGAGTTTGGATATGGGGCCGGGCGCGGCTGGCAGCGGCGGCGCAGGCTTCTTTTACCCCGCGGGGCATAATTGGCGAGGCCTGTGTATACCCCAGAGCCCACAGACAGCGACCGAAACAATCCTCCGAGCCTTCCTTTTCCGTGAATTGCCGGCTGTACGTCATAAAGTTCCGGAACCGGCCGCTTTCGCTCTGAGCATACAGGACAAACCCCAGGTAACGGTAGACCAGCGCGAGGTAAGCGGGCTTACAGCGGTTCTCATAGAGCATCACCGCCATTATCAGCGCCCGGGCGTTGTCGTCGGTCGTGTACCCCTCCGCCAGGTCAGGGATGCTAAACCGCGCGTGTTGGAACATGCCCGTGTCATCTGTCAGCCGGAAGATATGGGCATCATTTAACGTTTTTCCGAATTTACCCATTTATCCCACCAGAGCTCCGTTCCGCCGGAATTCTTCCATAACGTTCATGAGCAGTTGAGTGTAACGGCCCGCCACGTTGGCCCACGTCATCGCCCGGCCGACCGCCAGGGTCTTCATTTCCATCTCTTTTTTTCGGGAGGGGTTATCGAGGATATATTTGATGCACGCCGCCAGGGAGTCGGAATCCCTGAATTCGGCAAGAATCCCCCGCCCGCCGCCCAGCATTTCCTGGGCGTAGCGGTACGGAGTCGACACGACGACCCGCCCGCAGCCCACGGCGTACGCCAGCGTCCCGCTAACCGCCTGCTCTTTGGACAGATACGGCGTCATGTAGATGTCGGACAAATGAAGATACTTTATCACTTCTTCTTTCGTCAAGTACTTGTCGATAAACCGGACATTATCCCGCACCCCGAGGCGTTCCGCCAAGTCGATGAGGTTCTGCCTGTAGCTTTCGCCCATTCGCTGCTTGACGCATGGATGCGTTTTGCCCAGAATGAGGTAGACCAAGTTATCGTAGTCCGGCACGACTTTCGCAACCGCTTCAATTCCATACTCGATACCCTTGTCCGGGTTTATGAGACCGAAACTGCTGATTACCTGCTTGTTCTTTAAGCCGTGGCCGACTTTTAGTTTTTCCCGTGGCGCGACGAGCAAGCTTGGCACACCATGGGGGATGAACACTATTTTGCCCCGCTCGATGCCGTACGTCTCGGCCAATACCGGGACGGAGCTTTCAGCCATCGTCACCACCCTCGTGCTTAGCCGTCCGAGATCCCGCAGAACTATCCGTTGTTGTCGGGATGGTTCTAGCAGCACTGTGTGCGTTGTGATGATGAAAGGTATCTTCAAGTTCTTGGCTAAGTCGATGATGTATTCGCCGCATTTCCCGCCGAATATCCCGTATTCATGCTCGATGACCAGCAAGTCGGCATGGGTATTTACCCAACTGGCATTCCGCAAATAGCTCGCGTGGTCGTGCTGACTGAGTTTGAATGCCACCCGCGGGTCCGTGTATTCTTCCGTATTCGTGACCGCGACAACACTCGATCGGACTAATGACACTTTGTCGATTTCGTTCACCAGGTCCTCCGTAAATGTTGCCAACCCGCATTCCCGGGGAGGATATGTGCTCAAAAAGGCTATGTTCCTCATTCTGTTCGTCGCAATCATCTTAATGGGCTCCCCTCTTACTCCATCTGTTTTGTCGTCTTCGTTTTGGCCGGTCTTTCAATCTCGCGATTGTCGGCCGGTGGCCGCAGCTCTCATCAATAAAACGTCTCCGCCTGCGGTTCCGGGCATCTTCGAATGTATTCCAGCAAATCGCTTAAGGTAGCAGTAGCCAGAGCAATGCATGTGTCCGCCCCCCCGTAGTACATTTTCAGCAGTCCGGTCTTATCGTCCAGCACCCAGCCGCACGGAAAAACCACATCCTCCACGTCTCCCTCCCGTTCATACCACTCTGCCGGTCCAAAGACCCATTCGTCGCTCCGGCGCAATACCCTGTGAGGGTTGTTCAGGTCGAGCAGTGCCAGCCCAAGCCGGTAAATCGACCCGGCAGCAGTCTGGCGCACCCCGTGGTAAAGCACGAGCCAGCCTTCAGAGGTTTCCATGGGCGGCGCGGAAAGACCAATTTTGCTGCCGTCCCACCAGCCGCCCCCACGGGCTTTCATCATCACCCGGCGGTCGCCCCAATGCACCAGATCGTCGGAATATGACAACCAAATGTGTGCGCCTGTTCCGTAATTAGCGGCAATCGGCCGATGGATGAGCACCCATTTCCCATTGATCCGTCGCGGAAAAAGCGCGGCGTCTTTGTCTTCCGGCGGCATGACCTGTCCGAGTCGATCAAAATGGGCGAAGTCGTCCGTCAGAGCCAAGGCCACAAGCGGCCCTCTGCGGGAATAGGCAGAATAGGTGATCGCCCACTTGCCCAATTCAGCAAGCCAAGTAATCCGCGGGTCTTCAATTCCCCACAGTTCCTCGGGATGTTTGTCCGGGTCCAGCTCCAGGGTGGGCGATCCGTCGATCTGCCAGCTGTAAACCCCGTCTGTGCTAACGGCCTTGGTAAGGTGGGAGAACCCCCGTCTGTCTTCCACTCGGGCAAGCAGCAGGACTTTGCCGTGAAAAATAGTCGCCCCTGGATTGAACACCGTGTGCGCGGGGTACGGCCAGTTCTTGGCTGTCAAAATCGGGTTGTTCGGATGCCGTCGAAAAAGTTCTTTAAAGGTATTGTCAAAATTTTTTAGTCTGGTCTCAAATTTGTTTCTGGTAATAAAAAAAACCTCCTACATGGACGTTCGGCGCGAGCCGGCTGGGGCGTTTACATTCACACCCAATCTCCAACGATCCCGTGGCGGTTAGAAAACGATATTTCGTTAGCACTCGCCTCGGGGGGAGTGCTAACTGTTTGTGTATCTTTTATTTTAATACGGAAAAATTTGGCTGTCAAGTTCCGTATTCACCTGCTCATTTTTCCCCGGTGTCGTACAAATTGTCGTCAAGGCAGGAACAAAAAAGACCACGTCAACGTGGTCTTTTTTGACGATAACTCACACAAAAACCGTGACCTTCCTTGATCCTGAGCTAACTTGTTTGGATTATGTATTTCCAGGCATTATTACTGAAACTTTCTATTATATTGCTTCTGCCTGTCATTGTAAGATTTACCATAGCCCCTTGCCGGTTCACGTTTTCGGCGGGATGTCGATTGTCTATTCATATCATCCCGTGACTTTCTTGCCCTAAACGGAGTTTCTTCAGTAATTCTCACCGGAGTTGTATCAGGCTGCTTTGTCAGTAATTTTAGAGCTGCAGATAAAAGAGAAACAGAATCGGTTTCTTCCAACAACCCCTCCGCCAGTTCCCTATATTGGAGGTTGTCTCCCATCTCCACTGCCTGCATTAGTTTCTCCACTGTAAAACGTTGTTGGCCTGCGATGGCTTCAACCAGTGTTGGAACGGGCTTCCGGGCTATTCTCCGTTTTATGGCTTGCTCTATCAGCCCGAGCTGACCCAACTCCCGTGGTGTCACAAAGGTTACCGCGATGCCCGGTTTACCTGCCCGCCCTGTACGGCCAATCCGGTGGACATAACCTTCCGGGTCCTGGGGCATATCAAAATTATAAACATGAGTTACCCCGCCAATATCCAATCCCCTGGCGGCTACATCGGTAGCCACCAGAATTTCGGTAGTTCCTTCCCGAAAACGACGTAACACGCTGTCTCGTTTAGACTGAGTTAAATCGCCGTGGAGCCCCTCTGCGGAGTACCCACGGGTATTCAAAGCTTCGTTAAGTTCATCTACCCGTCTTTTCGTCCGGCCAAAGATAATGGCAAGATCAGGCGATTGAATATCCAATAGGCGGCAAAGGACGTCAAATTTCTGCCTTTCCTGGACTTCTAAATAATTTTGCTCGGTATCGGGTACAGTAACCTCTTTATTCTTAATGCTTATATATTCAGGGTTTTTCATAAACCGCTGAGCCAGATCCTGAATCGGTTTTGGCATAGTAGCCGAAAACAGCATCGTTTGGCGCTCTTCTGGAACTTCCCGGAGGATAGTTTCAATGTCCTCTATGAACCCCATGCTGAGCATCTCGTCAGCTTCGTCCAGGACAACCATGTCTACCTGTTGCAGCCGGATGGTTTTTCTTCTCATATGGTCCATTAATCGCCCGGGTGTTCCAATAATGATTTGCGGTCTATTTCTAAGAGCCCTGATTTGCCAGTTGATATCTTGACCCCCGTAAATTGGCAGAGCATGGATACCTTTAAAGTGTCCTATTCTATTGATTTCTTCAGCCACCTGGACAGCCAACTCCCTTGTGGGGGCGATGACAATTCCCTTGACATTTCCCGGTTCCACCTCCATTTTCTCGACCAACGGAATACCAAAAGCTGCTGTTTTACCTGTTCCTGTTTGAGCCTGTCCAATGACATCCCGACCGGCCATTGCCAATGGAACCGTCAGTTCCTGAATAGGAGTTGTTTCTTCAAAGCCCATATTGGCAATAGCTTGAATTACCGGACGGCTAAGTCCCATCTGATTAAAAGATAACATTGTATTAAAATTCCCCTTCTGTTTTGCTTTCTATAATTTGCTTTTTTTCGTTCGTTTTTAGTCTCACATTAGCCAATTTTAACGAATAAGGGCATTTCCGTGAAACCGGAAATGCCCTATCTCACATTATTTGTTTTATCTTAGAGACAATAAACGTTAGCCGCTTGCGGGCCACGGTTGCCTTGGACAACCTCAAATTCTACATTTTGGCCTTCCTCTAAGGTCTTATACCCTTCAGTTTGAATAGCAGAGAAATGAACGAATACATCTCCACCTTCATTACTTTCGATAAACCCAAAACCCTTCTCCGCATTGAACCACTTTACTTTTCCTTGCATGTTGTTGGCCTCCTCAAAAAATTTTTGAATCAAAAAGCGGAATAACCTCAAACACTTCGTCCGTACCTGTAACCAGAGGCCTAAAGTTTGTTTCAGTTGTTCTCATCTTTTTAACACTGTTTTTAAGATTACCATAAGCCAGTTAAAAATGCAAGCAATTTTTGGGCGAAATATTGTATTTCCGGAAATATATACATTTAATGATTTAATTTCCAATTTCTGGGTTATTCATCGGCCTTGCTTGAATAGTCCTCCCCCGACCAATACCCGGCGGCGAATACCACAGGCCACGCGATAGACTTCTTCTTTCCCGCTATTTTCTTTGTGCCTCATATTCGCTCACTCCTCAGGCTGTTCTAATACCCCCGATAAATTTTATTATACTCGCCATATTTCGTCAATTTGGAGGCTATGTCGACAAACTATATAGTTAGATCTATTTGTTGTAGTGTACCGGTGGTGCCATTTTCCCCGGCAAAAATTCCGGAGGATTTGACACTGCCAAGCAGTTGATTCTGGGGATCCTTAATACTGAAGGGAGTGTCAATCTTCCCAAGGTATATGGCGCCTACAACCTTGAACCCTCACGATTTTTATCCCTCCCAAGGTCATACAAACCGTCAATTCACCTGATAGAATATATCGGCAAAAGGGCCAAAAAGCTTTAATCCCCTCAACAAATGAGGGAAAGATTGACCATAAATAAAAATGGTCGGGATGAAACGATTTGACCCTGCGGCCTCTTGGTCCCGAACCAAGCGCCACCGCCTTTCAACACTCTTATGTACCTTAACGTGACCTCTGGGCGACAAATATTATCCCTTCTGTATAACTGTAGCCATAACCATAACCGTAGCCGCCGCCGTACGTGGAACCTTGTGCTTGCTCATACTTCCATCTATAGCTTCCCGAAGCCACTGGTGTCACCGAAACGACGTCATAACCATCATTATTCAACTGCCTAACTGCTTGCTGCAAATCTTGAGTCAGACGTCCCCCATCTATTTCACTGTCAGAAAAGCCAGTCTTTAAATTTTCAGATTTGCATCCTACCATTTCCTCAAAAAATTATCCGTTACTTATGGTACGGTTCACCGTATCGAGTCAAACGGCGAAATCCCGTGCGGTCATTTGCGGAACAATCTATCTGGTTCCCCCTAATGTGATATACTAAGGACAAAATGAAAGGAGTTGATATTATGTTTAAAACATATAAAAATCAGTCTGTATCGTGCGGGGAGGTGCTTGCAGAGTAGAGTATTATCTGCCCTCCCCGATTGGTCATCAGCAAAAATAGGGAGGACAATTAAAAATGAAAAGAGTGAATTTATATATTGTTGGCCTAACCGAGCGCCATGAGCAGGAAGCCACTATGTATGAAGGCTTATACCTTGCAAGGGTATCGGTACAACACAAGGATATATACAAGGTCGTTACAGAAAACGGTGAGATACAGGCCGAGGTTTCGGGAAAAATCGGATATAGGGCAAGAAATACCTCGGATTATCCGGTTGTTGGAGACTGGGTTATGGTGGACCGTGTCGATGACAGTAGTGGTAATGCCATCATTCACCACATCCTTCGCCGCAAAAGCTTTTTTGGACGCAAGGCGGCAGGCACCTCCAATCAAGGCCAGATCGTAGCCGCTAATATTGATATTGTTTTTATCTGTATGTCGCTGAATAACGATTTTAATCTGCGTCGATTGGAAAGATACCTGTCCATCGCGTGGGACAGCATGGCAACCCCTGTCGTCATTCTGACAAAATCAGACCTGTGCGGTAATGTACCGGCCAAGCTTTCAGAAGTGTATACCGCTGCTATAGGTGTAGATATACTTGTGACCACAAGCATGAACGATGACGGACATACATCATTAAACAAATATATTGGTAAAGGTAAAACCATTGCATTCATAGGGTCATCAGGCGTCGGAAAATCCACCTTGATCAACCGTTTAATGGGCCAAAAAATACTTGCTACCAGGGAAATCCGTGGAGACGATAAGGGTAGGCATGCCACAACCCGCCGACAGTTGCTTGTTCTCCCGGGCGGCGGTGTGGTCATAGACACTCCCGGCATGCGTGAGTTGCAAATTGAGAGCGCTAACCTGTCTAAGTCTTTTGCCGACATAGAGGGACTGGCACAAAACTGCCGCTTTAACGATTGTATGCATCACAAGGAACCGGGATGTGCAGTAAGGGAAGCAATTGAACAAGGTATTCTCTTTGCAGAACGTCTTAGCAGCTACCAGAAGCTTCAGGCTGAAATGAGCTACCAGGGGATGAACTCGCGCCAGCTTGAGCAGGAAAAACTCAATAGAATGTTTGGCAGCAGGGGCGCTATGAAACAAGTAACAAAGTCTGTCAAGGAAAAGAACCAGCGGAGGTAGTTTTAGCTAAGGAGTAATCAGGCCTAAAGCTTGACATTATTGGAGAAAGAAATAAACTATAAAAAAGCAGTGGCTCCAACACGGCCACTGCTTTCGAATTACTCCAAACGCCCAATATTCTTTGCTAACTTGCCTATCGGTTAAATTGACCTCATTTATGATACGGTTCACCACGGGAAATCTTGAAGGCTCGATAAATTTGTTCAAGAAGAATTAATCGCATCAGTTGATGGGGGAAGGTGAGGCGGGAAAAGGACAGGAGGTAATCGGCCCGGGCAATAACTGCACCGGAAAGGCCTATCGAGCCGCCAATGATGAAGTTGAGTTCACTTTTTCCGGTTAAGCCAAGTCTGTCGATCATGGCTGCCAATTCTGGCGAACTAAGAGCCTGTCCTTCAATAGACAAAGCAATGGTGTAGCTGTCAGGCGGAATCAGAGCTAGAATCCGTTCGCCCTCCTTCTGGCGGACAATATCTTGCTCGGCTGCGGATGCCCGCTCGGGCAGCCGCTCCTCCGGCACCTCCCGGACGTCAACGCGGCAGTAAGGCCCCAATCGTTTCAGATACTCGGTAATTCCTTCCACCATGAATCGTTCCTTGATCCTGCCCACGGCAATTACATGAATATGCACCCGAACCCCCTCCTCGATAAACCCCTCCCAGACAATTGGGCCCTATCAATAAAAAGGCCGGGTATACCCAGCCCTACTGCTGACATTTCCATTCCCGTTCCTGCCTTTTCGGCTCACACGACCAGGTACTTGGGTGCCCGGTCGCAGAAATCACAGGTTGCAGGGGCCGCCCAATCGGTAAAGGTGACCTCTCCCACCATATATAAATCCGGCGGGCTGTCGTAAACGTCAACGAACTCATCTATGGCCTTTTCCAGGTGTTCGGGACACACCGTGTACAAACCATAGTCCTCCTTCAAGCAAACAGCATTCCGGACTAGAGCGAATCACGGCAGTTCAACCAGCCGGACCTTCAGGACACTTTTTTTCCACCGGTTGGTCTCCGCTTCCCGGTAAGCTGTAACTGTAATCGTGTCCCCTACCTTATGGCGGCTGACCTCACCTTGAAGTTCGGCGCCGTTCCGGATAGCCCTGTCATTCACCCTGATAATAATGTCGCCATCGGCCAGTCCGGCCTTCTGAGCCGGGCCGTTCCGCACCACCTTGATTAGCACCCCGGAAGTAACGGGGAGGGAAAACTCGTCTGCCAGCATGCGGTTTATATCCCCGGCCAGCCCCACACCGAGACCCGGCCGGATCACCCGTTTCAACCTGATGAGCTGATCCGATACTCTCCGCACTGTATTGCTGGGAATGGCAAATCCCAATCCTTCAAACCCCGGTTGCGAAATTTTGATGGTGTTGATACCGATGATTTCACCAATGGAATTAATCAAAGGGCCGCCGCTGTTTCCAGGGTTAATAGCCGCATCAGTCTGAAGCAGGTGAAATTGAAGTCCTTCCTCGGTAGTAAGCAGGCGGTTGATACCGCTGATGACGCCACTGGTCACCGAGCGGGCGAAGCGGATACCTAGGGGATTGCCAATAGCAATGGCAAGTTCACCTACCCGGACCTTGTCCGAATCCCCCAATCTGGCCACGGTAAGCCTGGGAAGGTTAACCTTTACCACCGCCAGATCCGTCCGGGGATCACCCCCAACCACTTTACCCATAGTCTCCCTCCCATCGGACAGGGCGACTCTGACCTCAGGGGTACCACTGACAACATGATTATTGGTAACGATATACCCTTGGGAATTGACGATCACCCCGGACCCGGTACGTTCCACGGTTTCGGTTGAAAACAGGTCCGACTGTGTTACCTGGCTGCTGATACCGACAATAGCCGGCCCAACCTTTCCAGCTACCGCAACCACCGGGTTGTCAACACCGGCACCCGGGACGGCAGAGCCCGTTACCCCGGAGCCGTTTTGTACCGGAGGTTGTTTAGCTGGCAGCATTTTCGGCGCCAAGGTATGTGTAAACAACGCTCCGGTAATCATTCCAATGACGAAAATCACCAACACAGGCCGGAAACCGAGCTTCCTACCAGAAGCAAAAAGGCGGCGAAAGTACCCCACTATCACTACCCCCATATGCATTTCTCTGGTTAGTAATTCCCGGCTCTCCAAATTTTAAACTGCACCCACAGGGCGTGATTCGCTGTTTCAAACTTCGATAAGGGGGTGTGGTTCATTGCGGGGGGCGACACTGACTGTCAGCTGTTTGGTCCCGATTCCGCCCCGGTCTAAAGATACGGAGACTGTATCAAGGGCCAGATCCGCCCGGTTGTTTTCGGCGCTGAGATGAGCCAAAACCACCTTTTCCGTGTCACCGCAAACAACCTCGAGGAGTGCCGAACCGGCATCTTCGTTGGACAAATGGCCAACGCTGCTCAAAATTCTCTGTTTTAACGGGTAGGGGTAGCGCCCTTTTTTCAGCATTTCCACGTCGTGATTGGCTTCCAGGATCAGGGCCTGGCAGCCCTGTAAAACCTTTTTGGTACCTGAAGTAATCACCCCGGTATCGGTCGCCAGTCCCAACCGGGTTCCCTTATAGTTGACGACAAACCCCACCGGATCGGCAGCATCATGGGAAAGCGGGAAGGATTCTATCTTCAGTTCCCCCACTTCAAAAGTCTGCCCCGCCGTTAGGTACTGACACCGTTCCTCGGCCACCCGCAGGGTCTCCTGAAGACGTTCCCCGGTTTTTTCCGTGCAGTAAACGGGGAGCCGGCACTTCCGGGTCAGAACTTCCAACCCGGCAACATGGTCGCCGTGCTCATGGGTAACCAACACCCCTTTAATGGTGTTGAGGCTGACCCCGGCACCTTCAAGGCATTTTGTCAACCGGCGGGTGCTGACACCGGCATCGATAAGGATTCCCTCGTCCTCAGTCCCCACATATGTAGAGTTTCCGGAGCTTCCGCTGGCCAGCGTTAAGAACCTAATCATCCTGATGCCATCCTTGCCAATAATTCTTCCACAGGTAATATTTGACCACAGCAGCCAAAACCCTCTTTCGCCCCGATAATCTCCAACCAACTATTGGGGCCGAACATCTCGGGCAAGACCAAAGGCCGGGTTAGCTCAACCCGGCCTTTGGTCTTTGTTTCTAGAAAACTCTCTTGGTGCACACCAGACACCGAAAGATAATTTTTTCCCTTCCCCGGGTTTAACCCGCGTTAATGTTGGCACCGAGGTCGGCAAGCTTATCCCCAATCCGCTCGTACCCACGGTGAATATGCTCCGCGTTGAGTATTTCCGTTTCGCCCTTTGCCGTTAGACCGGCCAGCATCAGTGCCGCCCCCGCCCGTAAATCCGTGGCCCGGACTTGGGCCGCCTGCAGTTCCGGCACGCCCTCAATAATGGCGGTCCGCCCTTCAACCTTGATCCTGGCACCCATCCGCTTCAACTCGCCTGCCACCTGGAGACGGTTTTCAAAAACATTCTCCACCACAACACTTGTCCCCCTGGCAAGGGACAAAAAAGCCATTACCTGGGACTGCATATCGGTGGGAAATCCCGGGTACGGAAGTGTCTTAATATCGACAGGGAGAAACTCCTTTCCCGCCTCCACTTCCAAAGTGTCCTCCACTTCCTGGATGGAGACCCCTGCTTCCCTGAGCTTGGAGGTAATCGGCTGGAGGTGGGTAGGGATAACGTTTTCCAGCACAATCCGGCCTCCGGTGATTGCGGCAGCCACCATGAAGGTTCCCGCTTCGATCCGGTCGGGAATGACACAGTGACGAACCGGCAGCAATTCCTTTGCCCCGTCAATCTTGATTACATCCGTCCCGGCCCCCCGAACTCTCGCTCCCATGGCGTTCAGCAGATTGGAAAGGTCTACAATCTCAGGCTCTTTGGCGGCATTGGCGATAATGGTTTTCCCCCTGGCCAAAGAAGCCGCCATCATTATGTTTTCGGTAGCCCCAACGCTTGGAAAGTCAAGGTATACCTTTGTCCCCATAAGCGTGTCGGTCGTCGCCTTAATAAACCCCTGCTCTACGGAGAAATCTACCCCGAGAAGGCCAAAGCCTTTCAAATGAAGGTCCATCGGGCGGGGCCCGATGTTGCACCCTCCCGGCAGGGCCACTTCGGCACGGCCGCAACGACCGATTAGGGGGCCCAAAACAAGGTTTGAAGCGCGTATTCGCTTGACCTGATCGTATGGAGCCACCCAGTTGATCCGTTCCGGAACATCAACCACGACAGTGTCCCCATTGTCCCAGCTGACTTTTGCACCTAACTCTCCGAGAATAGCGGCCATTGATTCTACGTCATTGATCCGGGGTACGTTTTCCAGAATAGTTTTCCCACTCGTCAGAAGGGAAGCCGCCATCAACACCAAGGCAGCATTTTTGGCCCCGCTTATTTTGACTTTCCCCCGGAGGGCGTTACCTCCCCGTACCGTTAACCGCTGCACCGTCACCACTCCCGGCCATCCGATCCGCTCGGATACAAATCCGTCGTAATTTATATTCTGTCCCCCCGCGTATATTCCTCTTCCCTGGGGCTGTTCCGGGCCAAAAAGACAAGCGGAAATAAAACCCATTTGCATCGGGGTGAGGGTAAGCCGGTACAGCCGGACCTAATGTACAGCTACCTCAATATCGTTAGCCACTCCCGAAATCCCTTTCAGGTTGTAGGCCACCTCTTCAGCAGCCCCCTTTGCATCAAAAGAATAAACTTCTCCGGCAAGAAAGGCCCAGTTTCCCACGACAAAAGCCCTTACCTGGGCAGGGCTGACCAGATGGTGGCTGTTGAGCCGGCGGCGCAGTTCATTGGTCAACCGGGCGTTTTCCGAGGATTTGCCGTGGCCGGTCTCAATCCTGTTAATGATATCCCTGACTCCCTTGACTAATGACGCCACCCGCAGTGCCGCCACAGCCTCCTCCGGAGATTGAACGAACCCTTCCAGGGTAACTAAACCGTTGCGGCATGAAGTGCGGATGTTTTTCGGATCGACCACCAAGGTCCGAGAAAAGGCAAGTTCAACCGCGTTGATCACGCTGGCATCATCCACCTCACCCTTTCTGGGGCTGGCCAGCTGGCTGACTACCTCTTTTACCCCCCTGACCTGCTGGCAGAGGGCAATGGCCAACTCCTTGTCGGCTAACGAGTCGACCTCGCCGATGAGGTGAATAACCCCATCATGCACCCGGACTCCAATCCGGCGGAGTTCAAGACGGGGTTCGCTGGCGACCCTTTCCTCAACCAGGGCCTTGATTTCCCGGTCGTCAACCGGGTTGTCCATACCGATTGTGAGGCTGTTGTCGATAGACTGCACCCCTGTAATCCCGCGTACAACTTCCTCCGCGGCCACTTTTTCGGCAAGGACATCCACAACCCCTGAGAGTTTCACCTCATGTCCCCGGATATCTATGATGATCCCCTCGCCGCTCATTTGCAGTTGTTTGAGAATGGCCTCTTTTACCTTATCCTTCAGCTCAAAGCTTTCCTGGTCCACGGCACCGTCCTCCTTAAGTGATAGGCTTGCTGCCCTTAGTTTCTCCACAGACTCACAGTTTATTTGACAAATGAAAAAGCCCCTGCCGCGGGTTGGCAGGGGCGGGGAAACCGGACCAGATCAGGCTGCGGTCATACTCTTGTCCAGTTTGGCGTCGGCCCAGGACCGAAACTCTTTTTCAAATTGGGCAAAGCTGATTCCCATTACTGACTCGATGCTCCGTTTGATGTCCTTCCCATGCCTGAGTTCGGCCAGGACATCCTTAACGCCGTCCATGCCCACCCGCTTGACCATAAAGTCGACTGCGGACAGCGATTCCCAGTAGGAAAGGTTCTGGTCGGGAAGGGAGTCGAAAGACAGATCCATATCCCCTAAAGCATATAGATCCCCCGCCCTGATATTTTCCGGCTTGTCCAAGGTAAACCCGGTTAACTTTCTTTCCTCATATTGGGCGATCCCCTCTGTGAGCCAGCGGGGGTAGTTTCCCCCGGTCAGGTAATCAACCACAAGATGGGCGAACTCATGTGCCATCGGACCTCCCGACTTGAAGGCCGACTCGAATTCCTGCCGGTTGTTGGCCTGCAGCCAGTCGTTCGGTGACAGCACCCGAATTACTCCGGCCCAGTATACACCCATGGCGCTTTCATCCGCACTCCAGCCAAAACTCTTACTCAATTCTTCCCTGGTAGGGTAAATGGCTATCAGAACCTTGTCTTTGGGAACAAAGGCCAGGTTCTGACTGACAGGCCGGTAATACATTTCGGCCGTGTCCAGCACCAGCTTGGCCACATTCTGATCCTGGGGACGGTATTTGACGTAAAAGTGCTGACCATCAAGTACCAGCCAATCCCTGGTTTTATATCCATAATACGCCCGTGCCCACTCGCGGTACACGGAATATATTGTCGTCCGGACGGGTCTGGGATTCTCCATCACAGCCGCAACCAATAAAAACAGGCAGACCAAAATTACGCCGATGAAAAGCGTGCTCTCCCGCAGCGGCCTGCCTGCCCGTGAAAATTGTGTGAACAACATTTATCCTCCTCCCGGTTTCTCTCTCTCCCGTCCCCTAATTATACAGCAGGAGTTCGTCCCCGGAAGGTTGTAAATGTTGGTACCGTTACTTCCCCGTCTTTACCTCCTGAATCAGCTGCCCGGCGCGGGCTGCCAGCTCACTCCCAGGGGCGGTTTTTACCACTGTTTCCCATTCCCGAGTTGCGGAGTGTGTGTCACCCTGAGCGGCAAGAATCAAGCCCCTGTAGAAATGTGCCACAGCGCTGCCGGGATCAAGGCTGACAGCTTTATCGGCGGTATCCCGGGCGTCTTGAGCCCTACCCAGATGCGAAAAAGTGAGGGCGAGTTCAGCCAGCAGGGTGGCATCATTGGGGCTGACGGCCAACGCCTTACTGTAGGCAGCCAGGGCCGCCTCCAGTTCTTTTCCGGACTCTGTTCTTTGGCCCGTCTCCCCAAGAAATCCGGCCAGTTCCATGTGCGCGCGAGCCAGCCCTTTCAGCACGTCGGCGTCGCTGGGCTTTTTGCCCGCTTCTCCTTCCAGTTGGGCGATTACATTCCGGAGCCTCTGGTCTGGGCTTTCCTCCTCGGGAGCCGCCGGACCCTTCTCCGCCTGGGGATCAGTTTTTGGTGGCGGCCCGGAACACGAGCCGATAAAAGCCGACCCAACCAGACCGACCCCGAGAACCACAATTAAAATGATGAGCATGGCGCGGGCAAAGGGACCTCTGGTACCATAACGCATAATTAACCTCCAAGAAAAAATCCTTACGTTACCGTAAGGATAATGTTTCAATCTATCCGCTTCAATGTTTACCGCAGGTAACGCAGCGGGTTTTCAAAATCGCCATTGGATAAAACTTCAAAATGGAGGTGGGATCCCGTACTACGGCCCGTGTCCCCAACCTTGGAAATCACCTGGCCCCGGGAAACCGACTGCCCGACATCCACTAAAATCTCCGAATTGTGGGCATAACGTGTGACCAAACCGTTTCCGTTATCGATAATGACAAACTTCCCATAACCGCCTTCACGGCCGGCGAAAATCACCGTCCCGTCCCCAGCGGCCCTAACCGCCTCTCCCGTCACCCCATCAATATCAATTCCGGTATGAAACTCCCCGCCCCGGCGCCCAAATGAGGAAGTGATTTCCCCTCTGATGGGCCAAGCCAGGCGACCATCCCCGCCGCCGTCACCATCGCCACGGGAAGCCACCATCAGTTTGCGCCCCCTGACCACAACCCGTGGGCTGGGTTTCTTTATGATTTTTTCCGATAACACCTGCCGGCTGACAAAGGCCCCGTTGTTGCTGACGACGCGGAGGACAACTTCCTTGGCGCCTTTGGTTCCGGGAGACTGGACTTTTTCCTGTCCCCGCCACAGCCCGCGGTCAATTTTAACCTCCACTGGAGGCGCAATTTCCTGTACTGAAGCCACTTTGGCCGTTGTCAGAACATGCAGCAGCGGTTCAACTTTAACAAGGTTTATCTCCTGGTCGATGCTCAGGTTTTCCGTTAATCCCGGGTTGGCTGCAACCAGCTCCGCTACCCGCATATCATTCACCCGGGCTATTGTCCAGAGGGAATCTCCCTCTTTCACTTTATACTTTTTCATCTGGTCGGAACCGTTGCGGATGACCACCTGCGCCTGATCAAGACTCGCCAGTTCTGCTGGTGCGGCCTCCCGCTCGAAAAACTCCACCTTCTCCGCCAGGGTTACGGACTCTACCTCCCCGCTGCGGGGCCGGTAGGATTCTTTTACCCTCGAAATGAGTTTTTCGGCAGTTTCGCGGTCTTTTACCACCAATTCCGGTTTGCCGTTGATTTTGACTTCCGTGGCTTTGACAACAACCCTCAAATCCGCCGCCAACGCAGACACAAGTTCCCGTTCCCCTGTAATGTCGGCCTTACCGGCCCGAACCTTCTCGTACCCAATGCTGCTGACCATTCGGGGCACCAGGCCAGTTTTGTCCTTAACCCCTTCAAGTACAGCTTTGATCGCCTGATCAACTTCGGCCTTTTCCCTGACGGTAGCAACCTTGTGACCATCGACAACAACGGCCACAGCCGTGTTGGCTACCCCGAAATACCAGATGGAACCTATGACCAACGTGAGTACCACGGTTATCGCAATAACAAACCGGGGCGACCGTAGATTGATCACCAGAAAATGTCCTTTGTTAATGCCTGATTTAATGCCTGATTTAATGGATTTCAGCCAGTTACCGGCTGCTCCTATCGCTTTCTTAATTATTTCAATTTTCGGTACCCTATCCAGTTTTTGAATCCCCAAAATCCCCTTATGTAGCATCGACTCACGCGGCTGCGATTGCTGAATTGGTTCACGGATGGCAGGAAGCCTTCTTTCCCCTCTCCGTTTAGCCATTCCTTCTCCCCTTTCCGGCAAAGAGCGCACTAACGCCCTTATTAGTATACCACATTACACCCCCATCGTAAACCCTGTAACTAGCAATCAAACCTCTTGCTGGCAGCCCTGGAAACAGTTCAAGCTTTTTGGCCTTCTGTTTCCAAAGTTTCTATCAGTTCCCTCACCCGCAAGTAGAGGGCACACTCCAACCTTTTTTTGGTGATATGGCAGCCAATCCGGTAAGGTTGATCCAGGTCTCCCTCCAGGGTGATGGCGTTGGCGTGGCAGCCTCCACTGCATAACAACCGGGCCCAACAGGGGGGGCAGTCTTTTTTACTGAAAATATTAGCCTCCCGGAACCGCGTCACCAACCGCGAGTCAAGGCTCCCGGACAACACATTGCCCATCAGGTACCCCGGTTGACCAACCAGTTGATGGCAAGGGTAAATGTCGCCTTCGGGTGACACCGCAAGGTACTCACACCCCGCGCCACAACCGCTCAGGCGCTTCGGCAGGCAGGGCCCCTGCAGCACATCAAGGTTAAAGTGAAAGAAGTTGAACCCGTTTCCCGTCCGCCGCCGATCCAGGTAGGCTTGGGACAAGGTTTCATACTCCCGGTCAATAACAGGAAGGTCCTCGGGGCGAATGGCATACTCCTCTTCCACCGCCGCTACTACGGGTTCCACTGAGAGTTGTCTCCACCCCTGGTCAGCCATGTGCAGCACATCACGAGAGAAGTCCAGGTTCATCCTGGTATAGGTACCGCGAACATAATAGCCTTCCCCGGCCCGGGATCGGACCAACCGGTCAATTCTGTCCACTACCCGGCTGTAGCTGCCTCTGCCGTTGGGAAATACCCGCATATGATCATTGATTTCCCGGCGCCCGTCCAGACTGAGAACAATATTGACGTGATGGGAATTCAAGAAGGAAGTAATGCTGTCATCTAACAAAATCGCATTTGTCGTCAGAGTGAACCGGAACAGCTTATTATAGTTACCGGCGATACTTTCCCCATAGAGGATGAGTTCCCGGACTACATTCCAGTTCAACAGGGGCTCACCCCCGAAAAAGTCCACTTCCAGGTGGTGCCTCGGACCGGACCCTTTAAGGAGAAAATCCAGAGCGGCCTTTCCGGTAGACAAAGGCATCAGCTGCCTGCTGCCGCCGAAATGGCCCGTAGAGGCAAAACAGTACCGGCAGCGCACATTACAGTCATGGGCAACATGCAGGCAAAGCGCTTTCAATATCGGTTGGGAAACCGCCACGGCCCCCAGGTCGACTTCCTCGGTGAACAGCAGTTGTTCCTCTTCCAACCGCCGCAATTCGGTGATTACCTCCCGAATCAGGTTTTCCCCATACGCATTGGAGAGTCGGTCCCCTTCCTCCGGGCTGCCGGCCATCAACCAACGCAGCACATCCCATGTGGCCTCATCAGCTAGATGGATTGAGCCGCTGTTGACGTCGTAAATAACCCGGTGTCCGTCCATATCAAAGCAGTGGATGTTAGCCGGGATGTTATAATTCTCAATCTCCAAATATCGCCTGATTTCGTTGCATTCCAGCTTTAAGGGCATATTGTTGTCCCCCATATAAAATTAATGCCAAATAAAATCGACCTCCCTGATCGGGCGGTCGATTAAAGATGCAAACGCTATTTCTGGCAAACCTGATTGCCAACGGTGCATGATGTCTTGCAGGCGGACTGGCATGATGTTTGGCACTCCTTGCAGCCCCCGCTGGCGGCCGTCTTCTGCAGCGATCCCCTGACGACAGTCTTAATATGTACGTTTTCCTTATTCACTCTCCGGACCTCCCAACGCTCCAAGATTCAAGGCAATTATAACACAAGCCCCTCTACCGGTAAAGGAACAACCTTCGCCTCTTTCCCAGGGCACGCCGCGCGACCAGCCAAGAGCGCCGCTGCACCGAAAAAACGAGTGAACCCGTTTTACTGGATGCGTTCAATGCTGTTCCGAAGGGTTTCAAGGTCCAAATATTTAGTACAGGCGTTGCGCAGTTCGAAAGAAGTCATTTTGGCTTGGCTGACGCAGTAAACCTGGCGGCCTTGTGTCTTCAACCGCTCCACCACAGGCAGGAAATCACTGTCTCCGGTAAAAATAACCGCCAGTTCAAAATGCGGCCCCTCCGAAATCATCGTCAGCCCCATCTCCATATCCAGACTCCCCTTAGCCATGATTACATTGCCTGTTTCGGGGGAACGAATTAATTTTACTTCCTTGTCAATAACCCGGTAGCCGATGCTGACCAGGAAGGACTTAAAACGCCGGTATTTGGTGACAGCGCCAACATCGCTGATCGCCGGACTGGGGGTAAAATAGTAGGCCCCAATACACTCCCGATTCAGGGTAAAATAGTCCAGAACCTTCTTCCAGTCTATATACCACCTGTTTAATTTCTGCGCATGTACCATAGCTGCTCCATCAACGAAGATGGCAATTCCGGTCATAATGTCCACCTACTCCGCTTTTTAATTTTATATATCCTTATGCGGGCGATAGCGTTTTAACCCCAAAACCGGCTTAACCTATTTGGCCGGACCGAAAAAACGAAGCCCTTACCTGACCCTCACTCTACGCCCGGGCGTCAAGATTTTGCATCACTTCATTTGAAACTGTCAAAGGAAGTGAATAAATAGTGTTTACCACCCAAATCATGATGTACTGTTGGGCCTTTGGAGATATAATAAAAAAATGAACAATTCACCCGCGGAAGTGCCCGAAAGCGAACTCTTGACCAACATCGTATTTCCGCTGAAATAAAACGTTCCTTCAAACTCATCAAGTCGGTGAACCCCTTAAAATGGGGTCTATGGATTAGACCCACGAACGATTAAGGTTGGGTGATAACATGAGTAGCAAAGCCATGGATTACAAAAAAGAATACAAGGATTTATACATGCCGAAAGACACAGCCATGCTTATCGAAGTACCGGCGATGAATTTCATAATGGTAGACGGCAAAGGAGACCCAAATAACAATTCGGAGTTCCAAGAGGCTGTTGAACTCCTTTATGGGCTGTCCTTCACCATAAAAATGAGCAAAATGAAGGGCAGCCAGCCTGATGGTTACTTTGAATATGTTGTACCGCCTCTTGAGGGGCTTTGGTGGATTGATGAAGGAGAATTTTTATTTGAGGACCGGGGCAACTGGAAGTGGACGCTGATGATACGTCAGCCGGAATTTGTCACTGCGGAGTTTTTTGAATGGGCATGCAAGGAGTTGAAGAACAAGAAGCCGGCACTCCCGGTTGAAAGGACAAGATTTGCATCGTTTTATGAGGGACTATGTGTGCAAATTATGCATAATGGACCATATGCAAAAGAGCCGGAGACAATGGAAAAAATTGATGGTTTCATGAAGGCAAACGGCTTACAGGACAGGCTAGGACATGGCGGCAAGCATCACGAAATATATTTGTCAGATCCAAGAAAGAGCAAGCCGGAGAATATGAAAACAGTACTCAGGCATCCAGTAGTAAGGGGATAAGAAAAAAACCCTACAAATAAAATTGGAGCGGAAAACGGGATTCGAACCCGCGACCCTCGGCTTGGGAAGCCGATGCTCTACCACTGAGCTACTTCCGCTCGTTGCACAGATTATTATATTACGGGGGCCAACCCTTGTCAAGGCTTGCCCCCAGGAAGCTGCAGGTATTCCTGGCAAAGAACCCCTCCGGCTCAAGGAGCCCCTTTCCGCAGTTCGAACCTCTCTACTACCTTCCCATCGAGCTTCTTCACGACAACAGAAAGTGCCTCTCCGGTGGCGGTAACCGCAACGTAACCGGGTTGATCAACCGGGTTGTAAAAGAAACTGGCTGACTTCCTCGGTTTATTGTCCGGGTAAACCTTCGTCCCGGAGCGGCCGGTGATCAGGTAGGTCGGACCGCTATCCGGGCCCGTATGGTTAAAACCCCGGCGGATCCGCATCACTACATGGTGGTGGCCGTTGAGGACCAGGTCCACCCCAAATTTTTCAAGTATCGGTTCAAACCCGGCACACGCGTAACCCGTCCCACCGGGCCAGCCCGAAAAGGGAGGCTTGTGAAAGACAACAACCTTCCAGGGCTTATTCGTTTTCCGCAGATCCTGCTCCAACCATGTTTTCTCAGCCGGGACAATCCAGTCTCCTTCTTCCTCGGCTTGGCTATCAAGCATCACAAAATGAACCTGCCCCCAGTCAAAAGAGTAGGCCTGTTCCTTCAAGCCCGGCGGCCCGTTGTCAGGAAGGGAAAACTGGCTCAGATAGGCTTCCGGTTTTCCCGCCTTTCGTACCGGCCCGGATCGATAGGTTTCGTGGTTACCCGGAACTGGCATTTCCGGAATGTTTTCCAGGACCCCGCTGGCGGCTTGGAACCACGACTCCCAATGCCGTTGGTCCTGTCCGTTATCGACGAGATCGCCAACGTTAATTAAGAATCGAGGCTTTTCCCTTTTATAGGCGGCATGTATAGTTTCGCTCCACAGCCGGTAGTTCCCAATCGGGCTTTGGGAATCACCAAAAGCCACAAAAGTGAACTTGTCGTTCCTTCCGGGTTCGGTTGTGAATCGGAAAATTCTGCCCCAGGTTTGTCCGTCACCCACACGATAACAGTACGTCTCCCCCGGCGCCAGGCCTCTAATGGTTGCAGAATGAATCAGCATGGTCCCTAAATTTGACTTATACGGCGCGGCAGCACCTATTACTCTTTTCCCTTTTCGCAGGCTTGCGCCAGTTTGATCAGCAGCCCAAAATTCCACCACGGTCCCCGCTGCCTTGACGCCCGTCCTCCAGGTAATCGTCTGTGATGTCCTGGGATCCGCGGTCCAACTCAACACAATATGGTCGGGCGCGACGGTGTCCGGCAGTGGTTTTGCTCCGGATCTCGCCCCGGGAAAAAAGCACAGGTTGAGGGCCCCTGCCAGCAAGGTTACCCCGATTAATTTGGAAAACCTCCTCATTGTATCCTCCCGGTTCCATCCTCAACCCAAGTTTCGCCTTTGCGGGTCCAGCATCTCCGATACCTTCATTTTAACTTATGGCTTGAGCCATAGCTTATGTTTTATAAAAAACAGTTCAAAAACAGTTGCCGTTCCTTTTTCTGGGGAGGAACCGAATTCTGCCTGCTTTCATAAACTAAACCAAAGGAAGGGTAAACTTTTGGTTACAGAATGGCCCCCCTCACTTGGCCGCTTCGTACCCGCTAACCAAAAGCGGGTTTTCTTTTTTTCCCTGAATTTTCTTTTTTTCCCCAAAAAATAAAACCCGGCTCTCCCGAGTTTGACACTTGGGACTGAAAAATGGGGTATAAAAGACCTGAAACCCGCATGAATCAAGGGTCGTTATAATAAATTTCAAAAAACGTGGTACAACTTTTTTCTTTCAAAACCCTTCTATATCTTGTAAGTAACATTTAGAATGGTACGCTTGATAGGTAGATCGCGGGCGGGTGATCTTCTGTGTTTGTAAAAACGACCAAGAGCAAGAATTACGAATATATCAAGCTCGTCGAATCTTACCGGGAAGACGGAACGACAAAACACAGGGTTCTCTATAATTTTGGCAGACGCGACTTGATCAGGAACGACCAGATGTTCATCAATATGGTCAAAAAGCTGTGTGAAATAGCTGAACTGCCAACATCGGGCGAACGCCAGGCGGCTTTGGCGGATTGCAGCGAGGCCACGATGTTGAACTATGGCTATCTTGCCTACGCCAAGCTGTGGGAGACTCTTGGTATTGCGAATTGTTTGCAAAACATCCGCGAGCAAAGCAAGATCAGCTTTCAAATTACGGATACCGCATTTTTAATGGCAGTGCAGCACCTGCTCTCTCCAAGGAGCAAGCTTGCCACCTACAAGCATCAGAACAGCTACTTCGGGCTCAAAGAAGCAAAGCTGCAGCACCTCTATCGGACACTGGACAAGCTCTGTGAGGAAAATGAATTTATTGAGAGCGAGCTTTTTAGACAGAACTACCAGATATACGGGCAGCAGGTGGACGTGGTGTTTTACGATGTTATCACCTTTGCGTTCGAGAGTGTCATTGCCGATGAACTCAGGAATTTCGGCTTCAGCAAGGACTGCAAGTTCAAGGAAGTACAGGTTGTCATGGGACTCCTCATCGACACCAACGGTCTGCCGATCGGATATGAGCTCTTTGCGGGAAACACCTTTGACGGCAAGACCATGGTGCGGTCCCTGGAAAATCTCCAGAAGCGTTTCGGCATCAACCGGGTGATCATTGTCGCTGACAGGGGCATAAACAGCAAGGGCAACCTGAGACTAATCAAGGAGGCCGGATACGGCTACATCGTTGCCAGTAAGATCAAGGACATGAGCGAGAAGATCCTGACTGCAATATTTGATGAAAGTGGCTACACCAGCCTTAAGGACAAAAATGGAGATGCCTTCCGGTACAAGACGCTCAGTTACACCAACGTGTTTAAAGATGAAAACAGGCAGCAACATCAGCTTGAAGAGAGCCTGGTGGTGAGCTTTTCTGAAAAACGCGCCAAAAAGGACAAAAGCGACCGCGAGCGCCTGATTGAAAAGGCCAGGAAGCTGCTTAAAAATCCTGAAAGCATCAAGGCGGCAAACAAGCGTGGCGGCAAAAAGTATCTGCGCGATACAAGCACACAGAAGGCAACCTGGGAACTGGATGAAACGAAAATCACACAAGATACACGATTTGACGGCTATTACGGCATCCAGACCAGCGAAAAAGAGATGTCGGCCCTGGATGTCATGGATGCCTACCACACGCTCTGGAAAATTGAAGACAGTTTCCGGATTATGAAAAGCACGCTTGAGGTAAGGCCGGTGTTTCACTGGACTCCAAACAGGATCAGGGGACACTTCATGCTGTGTTTCTTATCATTCCTGATGGAACGCAAACTGGAAATGCTGCTCTCTGACGAAAAATTAAGTGGCCTGGAAGTTTCACCTGACAGAATTCAGGAAGCCTTGAACACCATGCAGCTAGCAGCAGTAACCGTCAATAGAGAAGAGACTTACATCAAAGTCAAGAATCAACCACTCGGAAGTCAGATTTTTAAAAAGCTCAAACTACAAGTTCCCAAGAACATCAGCACCAAGGAAGAAATTCTAGGCTGCTTACAACCCAAGAAAAAGAAATCGTGGGGACAACTTCGCCTTTTTTAAAAACAACAATGGCTTAAGATCAGGGGTTCCCAGACTCCAACTGTCAAAGTCGGGACAAAAAGCGGGTTTTCTTTTTTTCCCCGAGTTTTCTTTTTTTCCCCAAAAAATAAAACCCGGCTCTTTCCGGGTTTCCACTTCTTGATGGTGCCTCAGGGCGGAGTTGAACCGCCGACACGAGGATTTTCAGTCCTCTGCTCTACCAACTGAGCTACCGAGGCATTTATTTGTGGCTGACATTTTAAATTAAATGGCGGAGCTGACGGGAGTCGAACCCGCGATCTCCTGCGTGACAGGCAGGCATGTTAGGCCACTACACCACAGCTCCGCATTAACCTGTGCCGGTTTCTCCAGACCGTTGCCCGGTTTCCCCAACAACAAAAAAATGGTGGGCGATGACGGGTTTGAACCGCCGACCCCCTGCTTGTAAGGCAGGTGCTCTCCCAGCTGAGCTAATCGCCCATGGTGACCCCTACGGGATTCGAACCCGTGTTACCGCCGTGAAAGGGCGGTGTCTTAGACCGCTTGACCAAGGGGCCTGGTGAGCCATGGTGGACTCGAACCACCGACACCCTGATTAAAAGTCAGGTGCTCTACCGACTGAGCTAATGGCCCTTTTTGGGTCTCACAGGTATAAATAATACTACAGAATAGCAGCCATGTCAACCACCATTCCCCTAGGAGGCCGTTGAAAAAGTCCATCTACTGCGTTGCGGCAGCGTCTTTTCGCTCCAGCGTACAATAAGTACGCCTCCGCTCAAAGCCTTGCCACGCCTTGAATCTGGATCTTTTTGAACGGCCTCGGGCGGTAGTCGGCTACACATGTTTGACCCCTTTGAAAACGTTTTGTAACACTCTCCTAGGTCGGGCGCGGACTCTCTATCATCTCACCCGGCGGGGAAGACAATTCCGGGCACCCGGTGCATACTGGCCCTGAACCCGAGTGGGCGCCAGCGGTTGTCTGCCGGCTTTAATGCGAGCCCCTATTTTGAGAACGGCGGGTCGACCACAATCGTTTGGGAGCGTTTCGGCCCAACAGCAACGATGGCCACCTTAAGACCAGTCAGTTCGGTAACACGATCCAGGTAACGCCTGGCGTTGTCGGGAAGCCGCTCCAACCTCTCAATGCCGGTAATGTCCTGCAGCCAGCCGTCCATTTCTTCGTAGACCGGCCGGCACTCGGAAAGTGTCTTCAGGCTGTCCGGAAACTCCGTAATTACCTTCCCTTTATACTCGTAAGCCGTACAGATCTTTACTTTGGCCATGCCATCCAGAACATCCAGTTTGGTAACGGCAATTCGATCAAGGCCATTCACCCGGCGGGCATACCGGAGCATAACGATATCCAGCCAGCCGCAACGACGCGGCCGGCCGGTGGTGGTGCCGTACTCGAAGCCGCGCTGCCTGATCTCATTCCCGGTTTCGTCCAGAAGTTCGCTCGGAAACGGCCCTTCCCCCACCCTGGTTGTATAAGCCTTGACGACACCCATAACCAAATCGATCCGGGTTGGCCCCACCCCTGCCCCGATACAGGCACCCCCGGCCACGGGGTGGGATGAGGTAACATATGGGTACGTTCCCAGGTCGATATCGAGGAGGGTACCCTGGGCACCTTCGAACAAGACGTTTTGGCAACCTTCGATTGCCTGGTTGATGACCAGCGAAGCGTCGGTCACATACCCTCTGATCCTGTCCGCATACCCCAGGTATTCCTCTATCATTTCATCTTCAGTAAAAGGTTTAACGCCATAAACCTTGACAAGCAGTTCGTTCTTGTCGGCCAAAATCCGCCTCAACTTGGGAATGAACTCGTCCGGATCGAGGAGATCGACTATCCTAATCCCCGCCCGGGCAGCCTTATCCATATAAGCCGGGCCGATACCCCGTTTGGTCGTCCCAATCTTGTTTTCGCCTTTGCGCTCTTCCTCCAGTTCGTCGAAACGGCGATGGTAGGGCATGAGAACCTGAGCCCGACCACTGATGCGGAGGTTCCCAGTGGAAACCCCTTGTTTTTCCAGGTAGTCAACCTCTTCCAGGAGGATCTTGGGATCAATTACTAGGCCGTTTCCAATGACACATATCTTGTCGGGGTACAATATCCCCGATGGTATCAGGTGCAGTTTCAATTCCCGGTTGTCGACAACGACGGTGTGACCGGCGTTATTCCCACCCTGGTACCGGACTACGATATCGGCCTGTTCCGCCAGAAAGTCCGTAATTTTCCCTTTTCCCTCGTCACCCCACTGGGCCCCGATGAGAACTACAGCCGCCAATGAAATTCCTCCTTTTCCCCGGCCCGGTTCACACAAAAATAACCCAAAGACAAATAACGTTTTCTTTGAGTTAACAGTTCGTCCGGCCGGGCCAACAGGCACCGAACCCTTAAGTTTGTCGGCAGCTATATCTTAACAGAGGCGTTCCCCGGTGTCAAGCAAACCCAAACAATTATGCTGTATACACAAGTTTCGTTCGGTTTATGTGACAACCTGCTGGCCATCCTTTTCCCGAGACAAGTTTACAAACTTGGTGAACTCTTTCAAGAAGCCGAGTTCAACCATCCCCACCGGCCCATTCCGGTGTTTGGCAATGATAATCTCAGATACGCCTTTCTTTTCTGAATCGGGGTTGTAGTATTCATCCCGGTAAATAAAGGAAACAATGTCTGCGTCAGCCTCGATGGCACCGCTTTCAAACAGGTCGGACATCATGGGGCGCTTGTCCTGCCTCTGTTCCACCCCTCTATTGAGCTGAGACAGGGCAATAACCGGCACTGCCATTTCCCGGGCCAAGCCCTTCAATGCCCGTGATATTTGGGCAATTTCCTGCTGCCTGCTATCAAACCTCTTATGCCCCTGCATCAACTGCAGGTAGTCGATGACGATTAAGCCCAGCCCATTCTCAGCTTTCAAACGCCGTACCTGGGATCTGATTTCGGTAACCGTAACCCCGGGGGTATCATCGATAAATATCGGGGCTTCCGACAAAGGCCCGGCTGCTGCTACCAACCGGGTCCAATCCGCTTCCTGCAGGTTCCCGGTCCGCAGCTTCTGTTGGTTAACCATCGCCTCCGACGACAGCATCCGCTGAATCAACTGTTCCTTGGACATTTCCAGGCTGAAAATAACCACAGTCACCTTATGGCGGACAGCAGCATTGATCGCAAAATTAAGGCCCAGGGATGTCTTCCCCATCGATGGGCGAGACGCCAGAATAACCAGGTCGGAAGCCTGCCAACCGGAGGTGAGCCTGTCCAGGTCAACGAAACCAGTAGGCACCCCGGTGACATTACCCCGGTAAGCGAGCAGATGCTCCAGCTTCTCAAAGGCATCCACGAGAATATCCCTAATCGGCGAAAACCCTCGGCTGGCCCGCCGCTGTGACAGTTCGAGGATCATTCGTTCTGCCTCGTTGACCAGATCCTGAACCTCATCATTGGCCTCATAGCCCCTACTGGCTATCCGTGTGGTCACGCCAATCAACTGCCGCAGTAGGGCTTTGTCGGCAACAATGCGGGCATAGGCTTCCACATTGGCTGCCGTGGGAACGGCATTGACCAGGGAAGTGATGTAGGTAACACCGCCTACTCTATCCAGTGCGTCCCTCTGCCGCAGGTCTTCTGTGACAGTGATTATATCTACCGGCTCGTTCCGGCCGGTCAGGTCGGTTATGGCCCTGAATATCTCGCCGTGGGCCTCGCGATAGAAATCCTCCGCCCGGATAATCTGTTCTACCTTGAACACGGCTTCCCGATCAAGCATCATGGCTCCCAGAATCGACTGTTCCGCTTCGATGCTCTGCGGGGGAATCCGCTCCGGAAACATACTCATCAGGATGCCCCCTAGCCTGTCAACTCAGCCGGAGAAGCAAAAACATACTTGAAGGCCTCTTCGGCGCTGGATACCGGTATTACCGTAACCCCTTTCAACCCCACAGGAATATCCTTTTCATTCTCCTTCGGGATTAGGACAACCTTGACCCCTGCCTGTTTGGCTCCATATATCTTCTCATACACTCCACCCACCGCCTTGACTCTCCCCTGGATGGAAATCTCCCCGGTGACGGCGACATCCTGACGGATGGCCTTCCCCTGGACGGCACTGATAAGAGCCAGGAAAATAGCGGTCCCGGCGGAAGGCCCATCAATGCGACCGCCACCAACAACGTTGACATGGACATCGAAGTTGGAAAGCTCCTCCCCGGTCAGCTTTCGGAACACCGAACCGGCATTGAACACCGAATCTTTGGCCATGCTGCCGGCCGTATCGTTAAAGCGAATACGGCCTTTTCCCTGTTCCTGGGCCGGGAACGCAACTGCTTCGATTTCCAGAACGGATCCGATGTAACCGGAAACCCCGAGGCCGAAGATTTTTCCCACTTCATCCAGATCGGATGCTTTCAAGGTCACATATGGAGACAATCGTCCGGTCTGCAGAACCTCATAAACATCCTCCAGGGTGACTTCTTGGAATTCCGTCGCCCCTTCGTCTTTGTGACGGTAAAGTGACAAGCCATAGGCATCGGCCAAGATGTTGGTCGCCTTGCGGCCTTCTATCGTGTACTCGCTGATTACCTCCGGTGCACCCGGGGCCAGCAGCACTCCAAGCTTTACAGCGGCATTGCGGACGATCTCCTGGATTTCCAGCGGCGTCAGCGGCTCAAAGTAAACCTCCGCACAGCGGGAACGGATTGCCGGGTTGATTTCCGAGGCGTCCCTGGTCGTGGCCGCTATCAGAACAAAGTCCGCCGGTGCCCCTCCATCAAAAAGCTTCTTGATGTACTGGGGAATGTTCGGGTCATGGGGGTCGTAATACGACGAGTCAAACATAACCCGCTTGTCTTCCAGCACTTTGAGAAGCTTATTCTGAAGGATCGGATCCATCTCCCCGATCTCGTCAATGAACAGGATCCCCCCATGAGCATCCGTTACCAGACCCAGTTTCGGTTCGGGAATACCCGTTTCAGCCAGATCACGTCTGGCTCCCTGGTAAATCGGGTCGTGGACAGACCCTAGAAGCGGGTTTGTCACTTCCCGCGGATCCCAGCGCAGGGTTGTCCCGTCCACTTCTACAAATGGGGACTCCTTGCCAAATGGGCTTCCGGCCAGTTTTTTTGCTCCGTCGAGGGCCAAACGCGCGGCGGTAGTCTTACCGACCCCCGGGGGCCCGTAAAGAATGATGTGCTGCGGGAACGGTGTAGCCAGACGGGAAACCAGGGCGGTTATAGCCCGTTCCTGCCCGACTATCTCTTCCAGTGACTGGGGCCGGAGAACTTCCAGCGCCGACCTGGTCAGTTTTGTCTGGTTCAGTTTCTCCAGGACGGCCAGCTTTTTTAATGTCCCGGCGTTTTCGGGACCGGCATTTTCCTTGATGATCTGCATCTTGATATCTTTGATGTATTCTTCATGCCGCTCCTGCATACGCTCGGCGATCTTCTTCTCGATCTTGTCTTCCACCGAACGGCGGGCGATGGTATCGGCAATCTCCTCTTCCACATCCTCAATTATCTGCGGGATCTCAGAGTATTTGGGAAGGGTATCGACCGTGGGGTCGCCATAAACAAGCTTCTGGAGTGCCAGTACCCTTTCCTCAAGAATCTCCGAGCGCATCAGATTCAAGGCTTCCATTTTACTGGCCTTAAGAACAAGCTTATCCGAACCATAGATATTGGATAACAAACTGAACAGCGAATTGACCTGCCTCCGGATTTGCTGGTCTTCGGTCAATTTCTCTGTGAGCCCTTTGGTGCCGATGAACTTATCAATAATTCCTTTCATGCTGAACCCCTTTCTCGCGAGTTGGTATCCACGCGAATTCGGGACTTTAGCCTATTCCGCCACAACCTCAATAGAAAAAACCGCTTGTACTTCCGGATGAAGTCGGGCAACCGCCTGATAGGTGCCGAGTGCCTTGATCGTTTCTTTAATTTCCACCCGCCGGCGGTCCACATTAAGGCCGAGCTTTTTTTGAATGATTTCAGCTACTTCCTTGTTTGTCACTGATCCAAACAGCTTTCCGCCTTCGCCGGCACGACTGGTTACCTTGATGGCGACCCCCTGAAGCTTCGTGGCGATAGCCCGGGCAGCCATCAGTTCTTTCTCTTTGCGCCGGCTTTCCGCGTCCTTTCGTTCTCCCAATTCCTTGAGTTTTCCCTCCGAAGCCTGGGTGGCCAAACCTTTGGGAAAAAGGTAATTTCGGGCATAACCTTCGGCTACCTGGACAACAGCCCCCTTGCTCCCCAGACTCTTTACATCTTGGACCAGAATAACCTTCATTTCTATCTCCCCTTCCTAAAGGTACTCCGGTAAAATCTCTTTCAGAGTTTCCTTTGCCTGGCGCAAATCAACCCCGGGTAATTGGGCACCGGCCACAGTCATGTGGCCTCCCCCTCCCATTCGCTCCATGACCATCTGTACATTTACTTCCCCGTTGGAACGGGCGCTGATCGTCACTCCTTCGGGAACGGCGCATAGAACAAACGAGGCCTTGACCCCCTCTACATCCAGAAGGCTGTCAGCCACCTGGGCTGTAATTACCTGGCCTTTTTCGGGGAGATGATCGTAAGTGGCCAGAGCAACTGAATCAAACAAGATCTCGGTCCTCTGCAGGATTTCCGCCCTTCTGATCACTGATGTCAGGTCGTCCCGCAGAAACTCGTGCACCAGCCCGGGGTCCGCACCAGCTCTCCGTAAAAATGAGGCCGCTTCAAACGTGCGAGCGCCGGTTTGATAGGTGAAGCTCTTGGTATCTACTGTCATGCCTGCCAGGAGGACCGTCGCCTCACACTTGCCAACCTCAACCTCTTCACCGAGGTACTGCAGAAGTTCGGCCACCAGTTCACTTGTAGATGAGGCATACGGTTCCATATAAACAAGGGCAGCCTTGGCGATGAACTCCTCGGAACGCCGGTGGTGGTCGATGATGGCCACTTGACCGCACTGGCCCAAAAGCCTTGGCTCGGCTACCAGTGATGGCTTATGGACATCGACAACAACAACAAGGGTTCCCGGATTGGTCAGCCGCACCGCCTCGTCCGGGGTCACGGCAATCTTCTGGTAATCATCATAATGCTGAATCCAGGTTAAGACTTTCCCCAGCGCCCCCTGCCGGTGGTCCACCACCACGTGTACCGGTTTGCCAAAAGTGCGGCAGGCCCGGCCCAGCCCAAGGGCAGCCCCAATACAATCCAAATCGGTTGTTTCATGTCCCATGACTATAATGTTGCCGGCCTGTTGAATTAGCTCCTTCAGAGAAAATGCTACTACCCGTGCTTTGACCTTGGTCCGTTTTTCCACTGCCTTGGATTTTCCCCCGTAGAACCAGACCCGGTCTGAAGTCTTAACCACCGCCTGGTCGCCACCCCGGCTGAGAGCCAAATCCAGGGCAATCTGGGCCAACCTTCCCAGGTCAACAACACTCTCCTCACCAACACCGAACCCAATGCTCAGGGTAATGGGCAGCTTATTGCCCACATTGATCTCCCGGGCCCGGTCCAAAATCTCAAACTTGGTTCTCTGGCATTCACGCGCCGCGCCGTAATTTGTCACTAAAAGGTATCGGTCCTCGGCGAATTTGCGCAGGTAACCTTCCCATTGTAGAGCCCATTCGCCGATCAGCTTGTCGAGTTCAGCTCGCAGTATCGGTTTCCTGTCATCATCGGTGCTCTGTAACACCTCGTCGAAATTGTCCACTTGAATAAGCCCGAGGCAGACCCGCTCGTCCTGGTTCTTCTGACCGAGGGTCAACTGGTCGGTAATGTCTACAAAGTAAACCGCCCGCCTCCCCCACTCTTTTTGCTGTAGTTCACCAAACGATACCCGGTAAATTCGGTCCCGGATTACCACCTGAGAACTTTCCAGCTCCCGAAACAGGGAATGGCGCTTGAACCGAAGGTCGGGCAGCACCTGCCCAATTTTCCCGTCAACGCCGGCACTCTTACCGAGCATTTCTCGGAATTGATCATTGTGCCATAAGACCATTCCGCTGCTATCGATAACCACAACACCCACCGGAAGGAGCTTAATCACGCCCTCGGTGACCACATTGACTTGAAGCTCCAGTTCCCGGGCCCGTTCCTGCAACTGCTCGACGTAAACACGACTGCGCTGCCACCATAAAACAGATACGATTGCGGCCGCCACGGCCCCCGCCAAGGCAAGAACCAGGTTATAAAAGGCCAGAATGACCAGGATGAACAGGGTTATACAAGCTACCGCCAGGAAGGAAAGAAGCAGCTGATGAATACTGGATTCCCGCTTAATGCCTGCTCACCTCTTTCATTCCCTGTTACTGCGAATTCCGAGAGGCCAGCCTGCGATAATTGAGTAAAGAGTCGAAAAGCCCCAGGCTGGTTACAACCATCACCGCCAGCGGGATATTCATAATTGCCAGAACAACAATGATAGCCTTTGCTATCCCCGGCAGTTTCCACGTTTTATAGAAGTAGGTCGCCACCGATAAACCAAAGACAAACAAAAACGGCGAATAAATGAGGAGGATATTCTTGCCGGCCGCCCCGGCTACCGCCCAACGATAGTAGTCGCCCCCCAGCAGCAGCCCCAGCCCCACAATTACACCCCAGGCGCAATACCAGGGGAGCTGCCACTCCCGAAACGGCGGCAGGGGTTTCACCGGGAACCTCAATTTGCGGAGTACAATAACGACAACAAGGTAGTTAAACAAAGCAGCCACAACCGATGCCGTGATCAACATCCCCGGGAGGAGGAGCTTCATCCAGCGGATCATCTCCAGCATGGAGTCTCTCAGCATCTTCTCACTAATTCCCTGGTTGGCGTAATGGCTCGTCAGCCCAAGCCTTTCGTAAAGCTGAATCGTTGGGGCCACTTGGGCCTTCATTCCCTCCTCAAAACCTACCAGTGAAAATCCGGTTGCCCGGGATAACAGGAAGAAGATCACCAGTTGGGCCGCAACTGCTACCAGACTCCCGCCCAGAATAATTTTTCCGGGTAGAACGTTTCGCTTGAGGGAAATGCCGTACAACAGCCCGATGGATCCAAACTGGAGGACTAAAAAGCCCGCCTGGATAGGATCTGAAAGCATCATCACCAGTAGGGCGGCCACTGTCAACGAAATTGCCCCGGTCTTGAGGTCGTGGCGGATAATAAGAACCACGATCGGTATCGTCCAGATTACGTCCGTAACCAAACGAAGCGGGGGCAGATACATGCCGATTAGGGCCAGCAAAGCCGCCAGGGTCGCCATCAAGGCTCCTTCACTCAACGCCCTGCTGGTCAGTTTTGGGTGCAAATCCCGGTCACCTCTTTTTTGCTGTCAAATGTTGCGACAAAGCGCTTAAATCCCCGTACCAGTTCTCGATTTCATGATTCTCTTCAATACTCAGCTTTATCTTACTTTCCAGCTTTTGATCGATGCGGGCGAAGGTTAACCCGATTCTCCTCCCCAAAAGGTAAGTGGTAATAATAATGTTAGCCAGGCACTCAAGAAGCGCTTCTTCCCCGCCCTTGATCATTGTTTTGAGCAAGCTGGCGACAGAACCGACCAGTTCAGCCCTGAGCCATTCAAGCATCCTCAGATTCTTGGCGATATCCAATTCCCGTTCCGGTTGTGGCATAGAACCCCCTCCTGAATTGGGAGATGACCTCTAGGTCATATTCTTCAGGGAAAACCTAATCTCCTGCCAAGAAAAAATACCGCTCCAGTGTTTTTCTTCCGTTCAAAACAGATACTTCCTTATGGCCCCGCTTACAGAAACAAGGGAGCAGGTAAGCTCCCTTGTGAACCGGCGGTTTTTATTCCGCTGTGAATGGCAACAAAGCAATGTTGCGGGCCCTCTTGATGGCTATGGTCAACTGCCGCTGGTGTTTGGCACAGTTGCCGGAAATTCGGCGGGGAAGCAACTTCCCTCGCTCCGTAATGTACTTTCGCAGCTTATGCGGCTCTTTGTAATCTATGGATTCCACTTTATCGATACAAAAACTGCAGACTCGCTTGCGCGGTCTACGGCCCCGATCACGTCGCAAATTCAAACCCCTCCTTTTCTAAGGCTCACCCTGTGCCTACGGGTGTTTAAAACGGAATATCGTCCTCGTTGAAACTTATCTCCGATCCCAATAAATTACTGGCATCGGTGGAATCAGGTTTCGGCCCCTGACCTTCTTTGGCCCGATCAAGGAAACGAACGGTCTCGGCCACAACTTCGGCGGTTTGCCGTTTCTGGCCATCAGGGGTGTCGTAGGATCGGACTTGAAGTCGACCATCGACAGCCACCAACCGCCCCTTACCCAGATAATTAGCGCATGTTTCGGCCAGTTTCTGCCAGGTGACAACCCGGATAAAATCGGCCTCGCGTTGGCCCTGCTGATTGGTAAAAGACCTGTCCACGGCGACGGTGAAACTCGCTACCGCAGTCCCATTGGCCGTATACCGCAGCTCCGGATCCCGCGTCAGCCGACCGATCAGAATTACTTTGTTTAACATTATTAACCCACCTTATTTGCCGGCACCTGGTAGTGGATTGATACCCGGACTGGGTTATTCTTCTTTCCTGGTAATCAGGTACCGTAGAACTTCATCCGTGATCTTGAACACGCGTTCCAGTTCTTGAGCTGTGGCCGGTTGGCCGTTGAAATTAACCAGAACGTAGATGCCTTCCCGGTAGTCCTTGACTTCATAGGCGAGTTTTCGTTTTCCCCATTTATTGTTGGTGACAACTTCTCCACCGTTGGCAGCGATAAGACCGGTAAACTTTTCGATTACACCGGCCAGCGCCTCTTCATCAAGGTCAGGTTTGATCACATAGAGAGTCTCATAAGCACGCATGACGGTTCACCTCCTCCCCACGGACTAGCGGCCCCACCACTAAGGATGGAGCAGGGCGGAATCATCGAGGATTTCCCTCGAATCAATTGTTAATTATATCATGGGTGTCAGTGGTTGACAAGCAAATAGCGGCCGATGGCCGCTATTCTACAGTTTACCCTTGACGAGCATATTCGTCAGATCTGTAACGGGGGCTTCCACTAGGAACGTGTGGTTAAATAGCGCTTTCAGAATGGCCACTCTTTCTCCCCGGTCGGTCGTCCGGAACCCGATGATGCAGAATGTGACGTCATTTTCGTGCGATCTTCTGGTTACCAGATCCCCCACTTTAAAACGGCGGGCCACCAAATCTCCTACCTTCATAAGAACGCACCCCTGCTTTAAAATATGCGGATTGGAAAAAAAAGTTACGGCCTCGCCGCCGGTTTGGTCAGACTTATTTTCCCGGGGGTTCCGGGGTTGGAGGAGCGTTGCTCTTGACCACCGCCTTGACACTTTTTTCAAACTTGGGCCGGGGGATGAGTACCTGGCGGCTGCAGCCCAGGCATTTGATGCGAAAATCAACCCCGGTTCTGGTTACTTCCCATTCGAAGCTCCCGCAGGGATGGCGTTTTTTCATCCGAACAATGTCACCAAGGTAAAACTTGATCACCCTTCCACCCCCGGATCCCCTTTTTTCCGATCATCGGCCCACCAGAGGGAGTTCTGGTTAGACATCTTGATGCCTTCCCGATCAAAGGCCTGCTTAATCCGGCGTCTCAGTTCCCGCTCCACCGCCCACTGTTCCATGGGCTCGGTCCGGGCGACCACCCGGATCAGAAGATCACGCTCCCGGAATTCAACCACCCCGAGCACGGTCGGCCCTTCAATAACAGTAGGAAACTCCCCGGCAATTTCTTCCCCCACCTGAGAAATCAAATTAATGGCCCTGTCCACATCTTCCTCATACAGAATGCTGACATCAACAAGGGCCCTCATTTGGCCGCGGCTGAAATTCGTCACCTGGGTCACCAGGCCATTGGGAACGGTATGCAGTTCACCGCCCCAGTCTCGCAGCTTCGTGGCCCTCAGCCCCACTTCCTCCACCACGCCGCTCACCCCGGAGGTTTTGATATAATCGCCAACGGCGAATTGATCCTCAAAAAGAATGAAAAAACCCGTAATCACATCACGGACAAGGTTTTGCGCCCCAAACCCAACCGCCAACCCCAGGATGCCCGCTGTCGTGATCAGGGAAGTAGGGTCCGCCCCCAGCTCGGTCAAGATCATGACCCCGGCGATAAAATAAACGACATACCGGGATACGCTTCGGAGCAGGGTGCGAATCGTCTTGGTCCTTTGTTCAGAAATGGGCAGCAGTTTTCCCTTATCATGGGCCAGGATGCGGCCGACAGTAATGTCAATTGCGCGCAGCGCCAGACCGGAGACAACCAAGATAACCACAATGGTCAGCAGCGACTCGCCAACCGACCGCAGCTCCGTCGGAGTGATAAAGCCGCTGATTGAGTTGACAATGTAGTGCCAAATACCCGCCATACGTTTCTCCTTTATCTCCCTAAATGGACCTTCCCATTTTGCCGGGAGCCTCACTGGCAGCGGTTTGGGCCAGCCAATCCGGATCGGTTTGAGCCCTGGTGGGGCCCGGAGCAGCTTCTGGAACCCCCATCTGTCCCAGTGCCTGAGCGGCAGCCGCCCGCACCCGTTGGTCCTGATCACCAAGGGCCTGGCTGAGGCAGGACAGCGCTTCTTTTTCCTTAATTTCGCCAAGAGCCCTGATAGCGCTCAACCGGGTAGGGGCATCCTCCCCGGAAACCAAGCCGATCAAAGCCGGTACGGCCCGGCAATCCTGAAACTGGCCCAGAATGTCAATGGCCAGGCAGCGTGCCTTCTCGTTTAATAGGGGAAGATAATCTATTAAGGGCTGGACAGATTCACTCCCCATGCCTATGAGGACATCGGCGATTCGGGCCGGCGGCCGGCGCAGGGGCTGTTCTAATGCTTGCATAAGGGGTTTGACTATTTGGGGGTTGTTGATGCGGATTAGAGCCCGCGTTGCCTCCAGGGCTAGGGCTTCATTCCGGTCGGCCATGGCGTCGAACAGAGGCAGGGCTGCCCGCGCTACCTGCACCATCCCGAGCAATTCAGCCGCTTCCAACCTGTCAGGGCCTTTTCCCTCTTGGAGAAGATGTAATAACCGGTGAATGTAACCGGATTGTTCCAATATATCCGAAACGTGCTCTCTTTGACACTCCGGCCAGAAATTCCATTCCGTTTTCAGCCTGCCGGACACACTGGTATCCGCAGCCCTCAACCAGAATTCGTCCCCTTGCTCGGGGCTGGGACAAAGCTCTGTTTCGGATCCCGCCGCCCCCCGGCCATTGTGCCCTGTGCGGCGCTTAGCCCGGTTTCGGCTGAACAGCCAGCCGGCCGCAACAACAAGGGCGAACAGAACAACAATCGGCCCCAAAACTCTAAAGCCAATCACAGGGTGATTACCTTTTGGGCTTTGATTAAAAGCTCAAGAATGTGATACATGTTGGTAATTTTCCCCACGCACAGTTTCTCCTTGAGCCCGTAAAAGTCCAGGCACGTGCCGCATGACAAAACCTCGGTCCCCCGTTTGTCCAATGCCATCAAGTTCTCCAAGACTTCTGACCCGGAACAGGTCAATTTAACCCCGCTGTTCAAAAAGATCAGGGTTTTGCCGATTACATCATTTTCATTGAGGCTGTAGAAAAAACTCTTGATAAGGACATTCCCCAAGGTGTCATCCCCGTGGCCGAGGACATTACTGGTGACCATAATCACGATATCCTCGACCGCCTCCAGCTGGGTTGGCATAGATTCGGTCTTGCTGATCCGCACCCGGAAGTCGTTTCCCGCCTGTTCTACATCCACATCATAGGCAAAGTTTTTGGCCAGACGGATCAGGTTGTCTCTTGCCGCCTGGTTATCGACAATGGTCACTATTTCGCCTTCCAGCATCTGATCAAGCAACCTTTTGGTTAAAACCACCGGTTGGGGACATGGGAGCCCCCGGCAATCAATTTCGTGCACCAAAAAATTACCCCCTAACTACTATTGTTCCTGGTTCGGTTCTCCCCACGCTGCCGATGACCACCGTACTGACGTGGCGGTTTTTCAGGGCCGATAGCAGCAGTTCCACCTTTTCCTCAGCTACGGAAATGAGCAGCCCCCCAGAAGTTTGGGGATCGAACAGGAGGTCGGCAGCATCCTCCGGAACCCGGCCCTTGAACTGCACCCGGCCGGACAGGTGGTTGCGATTAGCAAATGCGCCGGCCGGCAGCATCCCCATTCTGGCCATTTCCCGCGCCGTGGGCAGGAAAGGAATCGAGCTGAGTTCCAGTTCCGCACTTACAGAACTGGCCAGGCATACTTCGGCCAGATGCCCCAAAAGTCCGAAGCCCGTAACATCAGTGCAGGCATTCGCCCCGACCTCTACCATGGCCTCGGAAGCTTCCCGGTTTAAAGCCGACATTACCCTGACTGCTTCCTGCAAACCTTCCGGTTCCGCCAGACCACCCTTTATGGCTGTAGAAATAACACCAGTTCCAATTGGTTTGGTCAAAACCAGAACATCCCCCGGACAGGCACCGTCATTGGTTACGAGGTGATCGGGATGGATCAGCCCGGTAACAGCTAGGCCATACTTGGGTTCCGGATCCTCAACTGTGTGCCCGCCCAGAATCACGGCACCGGCCTGTTGAACCTTTGCCGCCCCTCCGGTCAGGATTTCCCCCAGGATATTTATATCCAGGGAACAGGACGGAAACCCCACAATATTGAGCGCCGTAACCGGAACACCCCCCATGGCGTAAATATCACTAAGGGCATTGGCGGCAGCGATTTCCCCGAAGGCAACCGGATCATCCACCATCGGTGTGAAGAAATCAACCGTCTGAATCAGAGCCATGTCGTCGCGAATTCTAAAAACGCCGGCATCATCCGAGGTATCATACCCCAGGAGGAGATCAGGGTGGGAAAAGCGCGGGATTTTGTCGATTATGGTTTTTAAGGTCCCCGGACCTATCTTGGCCGCTCAGCCGGAAGCTGTCACTAATTGAGTTAAACGTACCGCACCCAAACAATCACCCCCTCGGTTATTATGGTTGCCAGAAACAAGATAATTTAGTTTTATTCGCCAAAATCCGGGTAACATCCTGCCTGCTACGGTTTTCCCAGAACATTTCCACCTAAGAGAAAACCTCCGGCATTCACCGCCGGAGGTTTGAACCGCATTCCTTTTAACCGGCAAAAAAAGCCGCATAGGCTTTATACGCCATGAAAATGTCCACTTTGCTTGCGACCTCGAACGGCGAGTGCATGCCGAGAATGGCGGGGCCGCAATCCACTACATCCATTCCATACTCGGCCATGTAGTGGGCAATCGTGCCGCCGCCCCCCTGATCGACTTTCCCCAGTTCCCCGATCTGCCAGGCCACTTTGTGGCTATTGAACAGGCGCCGGATCTCTCCCACATACTCGGCATTGGCGTCATTGGCCTCGTACTTCCCTCCGGCCCCCGTATATTTGGTCAGCACTACGCCCTGGCTCATCCAGGAGCTGTTGCGTTTGTCCCAGACACCTTCAAAATTGGGGTCGATCCCGGCGTTGACATCAGCGGACAAGGCTTTGGAGTTGGCCATTACCGTACGCCAAAGGTGCGTGGGAAGGTTGAGCAGTTGGCACATCTCCGCAACCGTGTTCTCCAGGAAATTGGATTGAATCCCCGTGTTCCCCGTACTTCCGATTTCCTCCTTGTCGACAAACAGGGCCATAACTGTCTGGCGGGGGCTTTTCTGATCAAAGAGCGCCCTCAAGGAGGTGTAAGCACAGACCCGGTCGTCCTGCCCGTAACCGCCCAGAAAACTGCGGTCCAGCCCCACGTCACGGGTGCCCCCGGCGGGCACTGCCGCCAGTTCGGCACTGATGAAATCCTCCTCTATGATCCCGTATTCCCGGTTAAGGTACTCCATGACCTGAAGCTTGACCTTCTCCTTGACTTCCTCGTCCGCAACGGGGATTCCCCCAACAATCAGGTTGAGCCCTTCGCCGGGAATTACTTCCGGCATTTTTTTGGCCATCTGGTCCTTGGCTAAATGCGGCAGAAGGTCGGAGATGGTGAACACCGGATCGGCGGGATCCTCACCGATTACCACCTGTACCTTAAGTCCATCAGCGGTAATGATGACTCCATGCAGGGCCAGGGGCATTGACGGCCACTGATATTTCTTGATACCCCCATAGTAATGGGTCTTAAACAAGGCCATCCCGCTGTCCTCGTACAACGGGTTCGGTTTGAGATCAAGTCGAGGGGAATCAAGGTGCGACCCGATAATCCGTATCCCCTTGTCAAACGGCTCTTTACCTGTCACCATCAAGGCAATTGCTTTTTCTTTCCACTCGACGAAAATCCTCTGCCCGGGTTTAATGCCCTTCTTATTGGCCAGTGCCACAAGCGGTTGATACCCCCGCTCTTCGGCCATCTTCCTGATAACGGCCACACACTCTCGCTCTGTCTTCCCCGCATCAAGAAAGATTCTGTAGTCATTGCAGAAATGGAATACCGCTTCCCGTTCATTCGGGCCAACCTGTTCCCAGGCGCTTTTTTCCTTCCGTAAAATCCTGTCGGCTAGTTTTTGGCCGGACGATTTCTTGTCAGCCACGGTACAACCCCCTTGAAACCCATCTCATTTATCAGGACATATCTTCTTTAAGGTACTCCTGACCTTGATCTTATTCCGCTGCCGGCCGCTCCCCGTTTCCCCAGGGGCAGGCCGCCAGGCAATGCCCGCAAACGCGTTTGCCGAAAGACGCCCTCACCTGATCCTGATACTTGTCGCAGAGATCCGGGGCCAACCGGTGTTCCAACAGGTCCTCGGCCCGAAAGTGAACCCCTTTGATGGCTTTTGCCGGGCAGGCATCACGGCACCTGGTACAATCCCCGCATCGGGGCGAAACCGGTTGGTCCGGTGTCAGAGGCGCGTCGGTGAGAACAGTCCCCAACCGCAGCCGAGGCCCCACCGCCGGAGTGATCAGGGAGCCGCTTTTCCCCACCCAACCCAGGCCGGCCAGGCTCGCGGCCAACCGGTGAGGAAAAATCCCGGCCAGCCGATCCCTGCTCACCCGCTGGGACGAAGGAACGGGGAAAGTATTAAAACCCTGTCTTTCCAAGAAATTGTTCAGCCGGAGGACAATATCATCAACCCGAACATTTACCACCCGGTAGTAATGAAGATATGTATGGGTGGGCCCGTGGGCTAATTCATCAATCACGGCTTTGGGGAAAAAAACCCCAATAGCGACGGCCCGGGGGTACCGGGTAAGGTTGGGGCCCAATTCCCGGATATACTCCGTCACTGGGGTCAGGTCGGCTACCCCAACGAGATCGGCCCCCCAGGAAAGGGCCTTATTTAAGGTTTCGTTTTTTAGTTCCACGTCCAACTGCGTCCCTGCCAATCAAGCCTTCAATCCTTCTACCCTAATATAAGGGGCAGTTTCCTGACCAGAAAGTGCCATCCTGTCATCAGGTGCGGCACAAATACTGACTGGGAAAGAGGTTGGGCCACCGCCATTCCCGCCTTGCCCCCGCCGACAAAGGTGAGGAACGGTACCAGAACCCCTGCTACCACCACCAGGAGCAGAGAAGCAGTGGCTAAACCCGCCACCAGCCCTGTTGACCGGTTAATTCCTCCCAACAGTGATCCGCCTGAAAAATCGGTGAGCCAGCCGGCAATCATCCTCACGAGTTTGCTGACAACCAGACACAGTACCAAAAAGGCCAGCGCATCAACGATAGTACTGGCAAAAAAGTAAGTGATTGCTTCTCCCAAACGGGTAATACCCTGTTGAAACGACAGGTTTATTATGTCATTGACTGAACTGGTCAATTCCTGCCGCGCGAAAACCGGGATCGGAAGACCCGCCACCGCCGTCCCCACCTGGGATGGGTGCAGAACCGGCACACCCGCCTGCGCGGTGGCAGCAGGGATGCTGGAGTTTGCCCCCAGGTAAGTCGAAACGTGCTCGGTCAGCCCAAACTTTTGATTGAAGAAAGCGGCTACCACGCCATAATACCTGGTAGCTACGAGCAGTCCCACCAGGTAGCTGCCCAAGCCGACAACCGTAAGCAGCAGACCCCGCCGATAGCCTCTGATGCCGCCGAGGATCAAGATAATCAGGATCCCAATATCGATTACGTTCATTGGAAATCACTCCCTAAAGGCTATTTCGCCCTGCAGTAAGCGATTCCTGCCGGGTGCCCGGGAACATCTCCCGCCTTTTTCCGCCTCGATTTTGGGCATTTCGCCAATCCTGTTGTCCGCCACAGGTGCCCGCAAAGCCACGGTCTCCCCGGCCTATGTTGCCGTTAAGGTTTATTTTACCAACAGGACACCCACAACAATCAGACCCGCCCCAACGAATTTAATGGCGCTCAGAGGTTCCCCCAGAAACACCCTCGACAGGAGAACCGTCACCAGAGGAAACGCCCCCACCAGGGGGACTATTCGAGAAACTTCCCCGAATTTTAAAGCCTGATAATAACTTATCTGCCCCAGAAGGGCACCGACTACTCCCCCAATCACCACCAACAACACTGCCCGCCAGTCGGCACCCCCGATCTGACCCAGGTTACCCGAAAACCCCAAAAACCCCAGAAGGAGAAGACTGATGGCAAAACTGCGGACTGACAAGGCCACCACCGGCTCCAGCCGGGCAAGTCCGGCTTTTTCCAGGATGGGGGCAATACCCCATAACAACAAGGTCAATAACACAAACAGGGTTGATCGCACTTTTTCCTCTCCTCCTATGGATTCTCCAAGTGTCCCTACATCCATCCATATTCTACCACAGCCGGCGGAGCAAAAAAACCCAGTTGGCAGGGCTTTTATTGGACATAATGTGGGTATCACTATAGTCTATGAATACCAGGAGGTCGGTGTCAATGGTCTCAACCAAAATTGCCGTGGTTGGCAGTGGTTTTGTCGGGTCAACAACAGCCTACACCTTGCTCCTGCACGGTTTGGCATCTGAGCTGGTGATCATCGATGCCAATAAGGATAAAGCCCAGGGGGATGCCAAGGATTTGAGCCAGGGGGCATCTTTTGTCAAACCTGCCCGGGTCTACGCCGGAAACATCGAGGAAGTGTCGGGGTCAACGATAGTGATTTTAACTGCTGGCGCCAGCCAAAAACCGGGAGAAAGCCGTCTGGACCTGGCCCAAAAAAACATAGACATCTTCAGGGAAATTATCCCTAAAATCGCTGCAGGCGCCCCAGACAGCATTCTGCTCGTGGTCACCAACCCTGTCGATGTTCTTACCTATGTGACCCTCCGACTGTCCGGTTTTCCTCCCCACCGGGTGATCGGCTCCGGGACAGTCCTGGACACCTCCCGATTCAAGCACCTCTTGAGCGAACACTGCGGGGTTGATGCTCGGAACATCCATGCAGTTGTCATCGGGGAACACGGGGATTCCGAAGTCTTGGTTTGGAGTCTGGCCAACATTGTTGGTGTTGATATCACCCGATACTGCCCTCTTTGCGGGCGGAACTGCCTTACCGAAGCCCGAGAATCGATTTCCCACTCCGTCCGCACCGCTGCCTACGACATCATCACCAAAAAAGGCGCCACATACTATGCGGTCGCCCTGGCAGTCACCCGGATTTGTGAGGCTATCCTTCGCGATGAACACTCGATTCTGACTGTGTCCGGCCTGGTTGAAGAAATCTACGGCATCGAAAACGTCTGCCTCAGCCTCCCGGCCGTGGTCAGCCGCCTGGGGAGAGGCAACGTTTTGGTCCTTCCCCTGAGCGAAGAGGAAAAACAGGCCCTGGAAAAATCGGCTGCCACCATTCGGGAAACTATCGACCGCTATTTCCGCTAACAAACAAGGAGGCGTTCTTCGCCCCCTTGAATAAGCCTTTTTCGGTTTTGGACCCTATTTCCGCCGGGTTGCAAAGGAACTGCAGCAGGTGTCCTCCCGGCAGCCGGCCTTTGAGCCCACAGATTTGACTTCAATCGCCTCGGCGCGGCACCCGTCATCGTTATTATGCATGCATTCCTTGACTCCGCACTTGACTCCCAATCCAAATCACCTCCTGTAATTGTCTACCCGATCTATTATGCCCCGCATCGATCATTCTATGTTTCAACCCATGCAATCGTGAGCCTGAAGCAACCTCTCGCCCTGCGTTCCCTAATGGTTGAGCCCGTATTCTTTCAGTTTCCGGTACACAGTAGCCCGGCTTATGCCCAGGACCCTGGCTATTTCCCGGATGCCGTTTTCAGACCGGCCGAACCGGGCCACGGCATCGCGAAATGCGTTTTCGATCAGGACCTCTATGGCAACCAACTGCCGCTGTTCCACCTGCTCGTTGCTGCCGACACCCGTTAATTGGGGTAGAAATTCTTGGGTAATCCACTCGCCGCCGACCATGTTCATGGCGTACTCCACCACATTCTGCAGTTCCCGGATATTTCCCGGCCATGAGTAGGGCAGGAGCACCGCCATGGCTTCGGGAGAAAAGCCCCTGACGTTCTTCCCCAGCTGGGCGTTGTACTTTTCCAGGAAATGGTCGAAGAGCAGCCCCACGTCGCCCTCCCTCACTCGCAGGGGTGGCAGCATAATCGGGATTACATTTAAACGGAAGTAAAGATCCTGGCGGAATAATCCCCGCTCCACCATTTCCTCCAACTGCCGGTGGGTAGCCGCTACCACCCGCACGTCAGCCTTTCTTGGCTTCTGCCCGCCCACTTTCTCAAATACTCCGTCCTGCAGCACCCGCAACAGCTTTACCTGAAGGTGGAGGGACATGTCACCAACCTCGTCCAGAAAGATAGTCCCACCGTTGGCCAGTTCAAATTTGCCCGGCTTTCCTCCCCGGCGGGCACCGGTAAAGGCGCCCTCTTCGTACCCGAAAAGTTCACTTTCAAGGAGAGACTCCGGAATGGCGCCGCAATTGACAGCCACAAAGGGCCCCGATTTTCTGGAACTGGTGGTGTGAATTGCCCTCGCCAGGAGTTCTTTCCCGGTCCCGCTTTCACCACGAATAAGAACGGTGGAACTGGTCTGAGCAGCCTTGATGGCTTTCTCCTTAACCTCCGTCATTACCCGGCTGCGGCTGATGATTGCTTCAAACCCGCACCCCGGGACCTCTTCCGAAACTCCGACCAGCAGCCTTCGGACCTCGCGAAAATCCTTAATGGTCACCACGCTGCCCGTTACCTTGCCGTCCTTGGTAATTGGGGAACCAGTACAAAGAAAATGGTGGGTCTTACTGCCCCTCTCCAGGTACATTTCTCTGTCGGTAAACCGCTCGCCGGTTTCCAGAAGGTGGCTGCACGAAAGGGGAAAGAAATCGGAAAACTTGGTTCCCTCCAGTTCTTGATGGCGCACCCCCAGCATTTTCTCCGCGGAGGAGTTGCAGGAAACGATTTCCCCGTTGGTACCCACCACCACAATCCCCTCATGAACCGAGTCCAAGACGGTATGCAGATAAGCGCTGGTAGTTGACAGCTGCCTGATCATCTCCATGGCGGAAATCTTACTCGATAATAAATCGGACATCCGATGAATAAACCCCATGTAGTCACGCTTGGCTACCAGAATTTGCTCCCGCTGCTGCTGATCCCAGGCGATCAGTGAAATGAACCCGACCAGATTGCCGTCCACCATAATCGGGCAGATTATGCTGGCCGATTCCGGGCAGCTGTTTCTCAGAACACATGACACACAGACTTCGTCCCGTCCTGGATCCGTAATGGCGATAGTCTCCCGCGTCTGGGCAACAAAATTGAAACTTGACCCGTTGGGAACCGGGGAGCCCAGGCCTCCCTTGTGTTCGCCCGTCCCCCCGATGCGGACCAAATTGGTATCCACTATGGTGACATCGAGTTTTAACACCGATGACATGACCTCGGCTATTTCCTGGATATCCTCGGAAATTTCCTGGAGGTTAATCACCAAGGCCCCTCCCCCTGGTTCCGATTGTAAACTAACACATTTAGTTCGCACCATTAGGGCCTTTTTCCTCCTTCCGATCTTGACTCGGGACAAGGACAAAAGCATTCCTTGAGCATAATTTCCTATACGACGGAAAAGGGCGGGGAACTATCCCCGCCCTTATGCAACAAAGCGTTCTCTAAGACAGCAACTTCTTGGCCAAGTCGGTAGCCGAAGCCGCATCAGGAGCATAGCCGTCGGCGCCGATCTCGTTGGCGAACTGCTGGGTTACCGGAGCGCCGCCAATAATCACCTTGACCGAATTACGCAAGCCCTCTTCCTTCAGAACTTCGATGGTGTCCTTCATAGCCAGCATGGTAGTGGTCAACAGCGCGGACAGGGCTACAACCTGGGGTTTATGTTCCTTAACAGCGCCCGCAAACTTCTCGGGAGCAATGTCAACACCAAGGTTGACCACGTTGAAGCCGCCGCTTTCCATCATCATGCCCACGAGGTTTTTTCCGATATCGTGCAGGTCACCTTTTACGGTCCCAATGATAACTTTGCCAACACTGGGAATGTCACCTTCAGTAATCAAAGGTTTGACTATGTCCAGGCCAGCATTCATGGCGCGGGCGGCCATCAACACTTCAGGCACAAACATTTCCCCGGCTTTGAAACGAGCGCCGACAACGCTCATGCCGGTGATCAGCCCCTGGTTGATAATGTCGGTGGCGGCAACTCCATCATCGACGGCCTTCTTGGTTAATTCAGTTACCTTGGCAATATTCCCGCAAATAACACTGTTGCTAAGGTCTTCGTAAACAGCCACTTGTTAATCCCCTCCTGTTATTTTTTGCCTTTCTTGACCAGTTTGGCCTCAGCGTCCTTAGTCAAGCTCTTTACCTTTTCCGCAACATCCTTCGGCAGTGCCGGAGCCTTGTACTCCTTAAGGATCCGTTTCACTTCCTCATTGACCCGGGATCCCATATCGGTCGCGCCGGCCGCCTTCCAAACTTCGAAGGCCTTCCGGTTGCTCAGCTTCGGCACCCAAAGTTCGTCCCGGAACCGCCGCATCGTGAAGTCAGTCATCAGATAATGGCCGCCAGGTCCAACTTCGTTGATTACATCAATTGCCAGGGTGTCGGAATTAACCGGCACGCCCTGAAGAAGGCGTTTGCACCAGCCGATCGATTCATTGGACATGACCAGGTTTTCCCATGATGCGACAAGGCCCATGGCCAGATAGCCCACATCGTGTATGAGGTTGACCCCGCTCAGGGTGGCCATCAAGAGTGAGAATCCCTGCTCTAACCCAGCCTGCTGGTCAAAGGTGCAGGAATCAGTGCAGCCGCCCACGCCGAACATCGGCAGGCCATAGAACTTGGCCATCTGGGCTTCGCACGCCTGCCGCAGGTACAGCTCGGGCGCCCCATAAGAGAAAATGCTGGTGTTCATGTCCATAATGGTGACCATGCCGCCGTAGATCATTGGCGTGCCTTTTTGCTTCAACTGGCCGATAACCAACCCGCTCAGAAGTTCACAGTTCGCCTGAACCAGAAGACCGGCCGAAGACATCGGCGCCGTCGCCCCGGACATCATCCCGATTGTGTAGACCACGGGGAAGAACTTTTCGGCGCAAATAAGCACTTTTTCAATGGCTTCCTTGGAATGCATCAGTGGGGAACTCGGTTCCGTGTACAATGCCGCGAAGGGATTCTTACGAAGAGCTTCCGCACCACCCGCAATTACCTCTGCCTGTTCTACGATGTATTTAAAGGTGTCTGCGTTATGCGAGGTGAAAACAATCGGCTTCCGTGAATTAAGAGCCATGGCCTCGAACTGGTGAATATCGGAAACTTCCGTGGGAGCATCCTTTACCAGCCCCATCGACATGACGAAGTCGATGTTGGGCAGGTAATCAATAATGTTGGAGACTTTTTCAACGTCATCTTTAACCGTAAGTCGGTAATCCCCGGTGAAAGAATCTCTGATGTAGGGGGTATCGGAGCCGGTTCCATAGTAAACCTTTCCGCCTTCCAGGAACATGAACCGCTCTCCATCGCGGGTGCACATGGTAATCCGTTTCGGCGCTACCCGAATGGCTTCGTCGACAAGGAAATTCGGAATCCTGACCAAATTGCCTTCGACAATGGCGCCGGCGTTTTTGAGCAGCGAGAGGGCCTCATCATCGTACACCTTGACCCCGGTTTGCTCAAGAACCTCAAGGGTAGCCCGGTGGATCTCCTTCAGTTCATCATGGCTCAAGAACTCAAGCAGCGGAGCCTTCCGCACCTGAAAGTCTCTCATGGTTTAGCCTCCTTTTTCGTTTAGCCTTGTATTTTGTAAAAGGCTTATCTCATATGGTTATAAGCAAAATCCATGCCAGCAAGCCTGGCTCTCCCCTAAGCCCGTCAATACTGGGTTTCCCTACCGTTAGTTCCCGTAGAACTTGCCCATCGTCAAGCTGTGCCCCGGCTTCTCTTAGTGCCTAAGTCTCACAGTGATACAATTGCAGCGGTTATGCCACTTACAGGGGTCTCAAAATGCGATAATAGTCTCAGCGCGAGACATGCCCGCATCCCCTCATTTTTGCATCGAACCTTCTGGTGCTCACCCCCCTCAACTTATCCTTCTCAATGGCAAAGGATTTATCAACTTTTTGCAGGAATCAGGAACTTTAACGGCGAAAAACATGTTAAGGATAGTGAAATGGTTCACATAAGATGAACCCGGGTGCGGAGGGGTCGCCATGATTATCAGTAAATTCATGTCACCTGAGATTATTTTCGGGCAGGGTGCCCTCAGCCAGGTCGGAGACTCCGTGCGCCGCCTCGGTGGGACCCGGGTTTTCTTGGTCAGCGACCCGGGAGTGGTCCACTGCGGCTGGGTGGATAAAGCCCTACCATTTCTGAAGCAGTGCGATCTGAAGTACGAAGTCTGGGATCAGTTATCCCCAAACCCCAAAGACCACGAAGTTCAGGCGGGAGCACAGATTTACCGCCAATCAAAATGTGACGCGGTAATGGCCATCGGGGGCGGCAGTGCCATTGACGCGGCCAAAGCAGTGGCAATTCTGGCCAGCAATGGCGGCCGGATGCAGGATTACGAGGGCGTGGACAATATATTAAAACCGCTGCCCCCGATGGTAATGGTTCCTTCCACGGCGGGTTCCGGCGCTGAAGTGTCCCAGTTCTCCGTTATTGTCGACACTACCAGGAAAATAAAAATGAACATCGTCTCCAAATCCCTGGTTCCCGATATCTGCATCACCGACCCGCTGCTCCTGGTAACCGTGGACAGCATGCTTACGGCTTACACAGGCATTGATGCGATAACCCATGCTATCGAGGCTTATGTTTCCCTGGCGGCCACCAGTCTTACCGATGTACATTCTTTGAGCGCCATCAGGCTGGTGGCCCGAAATCTCCCTGCCTCGGTGGCCAGCATGACCAATATCCAAGCCAAGGAGGCCATGGCTGTTGCCAGCCTTCACGCTGGTCTCGCCTCTTCCAATGCCATTCTCGGGCTGGCCCATGCCATTGCCCACCAACTGGGGGGCCTATTGGACATCCCTCACGGGGAAGCCAATGCCATCGTGCTGCCGCATGTGATGAAGTTCAACCTCATTTCCTCTGAAAAACGTTACGGTCATATTGCTCAGGGTATGGGTGCCCGAATTGAAGGCCGATCGCAGCGCGAAGCAGCTCTGATGGCCATTCAGGCCATGCGCGACCTGGCCGCAGATGTGGGCATCTCACAACAGTTATCCCGTTTGGAACTGACGCCTGACATTATAAAAACGTTGAGCGCCAACGCCGTTAAGGATGTCTGCGTAATCACCAATCCACGTGACGTTACCCAGGAGGATGTGACCCGAATCCTGCAGCAGGGTATGCTGGGGGAGGATTGAGTTATGCCTAAGGACCGCCAGCTTCTTCTGGAAAAACTCACCGGGGTCTATTCCTCGAAAAAGAACTATTACGGTGAGCTTCAGAAAAAAATTGATGAGATTGCCCGGCGCAACACCGAGTTGGAAATACTGAACGAACTGGCGAAAAGCATCAATGTTAACATGTCCCTTGGGGAAATCATGGAAAGCGTGACAGAAAAACTGCGTGAGGTAATGCGTTTCGAATCCTTAAGCCTGTATCTTCTGGAACAAGGAAGGTTATCATTAGACACCACCGTGCCCCTGACCGATACCGTTCCAATCCTTGAGTGGTCAAATGATATCCCCGGCGACAACTCCATATTTTCCGCCGTGATTGAGGAACGGCAGAGCCTTTACCTCCCCGATTTGAAAACGGGGGATTATCACTACGACGAAATCACGTGTCTGGTTGAGAACGGCATCCGGTCTGTTGTTCTGGTACCCATCCAGGCAAAAAATCAGGCTCTGGGCGTACTCCTTCTCCAGGGAGGGGAAGCAAGGTGTTATACGGCCACAGACCTGTTGTTTTTGGAACACCTTGCGGCCCAGTTGGCCGTTTGCATCAAAAATGCCGCCCTGTACGGCGAGGTGCTGCGGGCGAAACGGGAATGGGAAGGAACGTTCGGGGCCATGACGGACCTGCTCACACTCATTGACCCCGATTTTAATATTGTCCGCTGCAACAAGGCTGTGCCTTTGTTTTTCAATCTGGAACAAGACCGGGTTATTGGCCGAAAATGTTATCAGGTCTTTCTGGATCAGGAAAACCGGTGCGATCACTGCCCTCTGGTGGAAGCCTGGAACACAGGTCACCGGGCTTTTCAACAGCTTCGCCTCCCCGGCGGGCAGATTCTGGACACCCACGCCTTTCCGGTTTTCAATGAGGACAACCGGCTAACCGGCGCCGTCTATTATGCGAAGGATGTTACCACACTTGTCCAATCCTCCCGGATTATGGCTCTCGGCCAAATGGCAGCAGGGGTAGCCCATGAGTTGAACAGCCCGTTGACAGCCATTGTTGGAGACGCTCACATCCTCCTCCGGGAAACTGAAGCCGGGACAACTGCCAGCGAGCTGCTGCAGGACATCAAGAACTGCGGCTCGCGCTGCCGGCGGATTATTCAAAACCTGCTGGCCTTTTCCCGCCAGGAGGAATACGTTTTCGCGCCGACCTCCGTTAACGAGGTCGTGGAAAAAGCCCTAACCCTGGTGCGTTACCAGATCGAAAAAACCAGTTTAACCATCACCAAAGACCTGGGCTTGGACTTGCCCCCCATCCTCGGCAGCGACCAGCGGTTGGAGCAGGTGATCATCAACCTCCTCCTGAATGCCAAAGACGCCCTTGAGGGTGTTACAGGCGAACGGGGAATTCATGTTCTGACCTCGTTTAGTCCCCCTGACAGGGTAATTATCAGCATTTCGGATTCGGGTAACGGAATCCCCTCCGAGATTCTGTCCAATATTTTTAACCCTTTCTTTACGACCAAGAAACCCGGCAAGGGCACCGGTCTCGGTCTGTCTGTCAGCCTTGGTATCGTGGAAAGCCATGGAGGGACCATCGAGGTTCAGACTCAGGTGGGAGAAGGCAGCGCATTCACGATCAGCCTGCCTGCAGCCATAACTGATACAAAGGAGTGAACAATATGTCACTGGCTCAGATCCTGGTCATAGACGATGAGCCGGAAGTCTGCAATTTCTTTCGCCACCTTCTGACACGCAAAGGCTACGAAGTGACTATGGCCGGTTCCAACGGAGAAACCAAGGCGGCCCTGGAACAGCGGCACTTTGACCTCGCCCTTGTTGACCTCAAGCTTCCGGATTGTGACGGCCTGAGCCTGCTGCGCCGGATTAAGGCCAGTAACCCTCGCTGTGAAGTGATCATCATGACGGGATACAGTACGGTTAAGTCCGCGGTAGAGGCCATCCAACTCGGGGCGTATGATTACATTGAAAAACCGTTTGAGGAAATAGACGAACTGGAGAATCTGATTGATCGGGCCCTCCGGTGGGACACCGACCCACAAAACCACCAGCTTTATCTGCCTCAGTGCGACATGATCATCGGCAACAGCTACCACATGCGTCAGGTGGTGTCCCTCGCCGAAAAGATAGCCAAAAAGAATATTACGGTTCTGATTGAGGGCGAAACCGGATGCGGCAAGGAGGTGATGGCACGCTACATCCACACCATCAGCCACCGGGCAAGCCGACCCTTTGTGCCCGTAAACTGTGGGGCTTTCACAGAAACCCTTCTGGAAAGCGAACTGTTCGGTCATGAAAAAGGGAGTTTTACCGGCGCCAATGTGCTCCATCGCGGGGTTTTCGAGCTGGCCAACCAGGGCACCCTCTTTTTGGACGAAATTGGAACCGCCAGCACCACCATCCAAATTAAACTGCTGCGGGTTCTGGAAACACGGGAATTTTACCGCCTTGGAGGCGAACTGCCCCTGCACACTGATGTCCGCATAGTTGCGGCCACCAACGAAGACCTGCGCCAGGGGATAACGCAGAAAACTTTCAGGGAAGACTTGTTCTACCGGCTCGACGTCGCTAGGATTCACATTCCGCCCCTTCGGACACGAAAAGAAGACATCCCCGTCTTCATCGATCATTTCCTGGAAAAACTGGCGCGCGAAAACCCGGCCTCGCCGCCGGTGACCAGGGTCGCTCCCGAAGCCATTGATTTATTCGCAGCGTACCCATGGCCCGGAAACATCAGGGAACTCTTCAATGTGGTGGCCCAGGCTTGCGCCCTCTGCGACGGAAACTGCCTTCAGGTTAGGCACCTCCCCCCCAAACTGATGCGGTACCACCAATCCCTTCAGGAGCTGGCGGACGGCAGCACCAACAGGGGCGAACCGCAGGAAACGGAATCCATGGTCGGCCCCGGCTCTCTTACTGATTCGGTTAACCGCTTCCTTGGGGAAATTCTGGGGCAGGTCCCGAGCGGCAATGTGGATCTCACCTTACTGCAAAGACAGCTTAAGGCAGCCGAAGCTGACATTTTGCGAGAAATCATCATCCGGGCATTGAAAGAAACGATGGGCGACCATCAGGCGGCCGCCAGGATACTGGGCACCACCCCGCGTGTACTGCGTTATTTGCTGCACGAACAGGGAAAGAGCCGGTCCCCCCAAAAGTAAACCCGGCTCCAACTAATTGTCAACTATTGTCACCCCCATTTCGGGAACAAAATCCCCCTCTTTGGCGTCAAAAATAGAAAAGGTTACCTCCCAGGGATTCCATCTTCCTTCGAGTCTCAGGTTCCTCATTGGTTTTCAAGCCACCCTCATCTTCGGGCCAAATTCGGACAAACTTCTGGATCCCTGGAGGCGTAGATTAATGAAACCGTTAATTCCTATTGTGCTGGGCCTGGTTATGCTGGCAACCTCCGGCGCCACCATCCAAAAGCGGGATCCCCAGCCCACCATTCCCGTTCAAGCTTCTCATGCCACGGGTGCGGTGGATGTTGCCCCCCGGCATGTTGTCCTGCCGCCCGATTTGAACCAGCGGCCCACTGCGGCGCATCCCGGCACTTCCTCCCCGGCGAAAGCCCACGAGCCCAAACCCGGCAAAGACAGTACCGCGACCCCCGTAACGGAAAACCCAGGTGGGAAAACCGGCAGCAACACCGGAGGCACAGCACCGCCGGGGGACGAACAGCAGCCCTCAGTGTCACGAGTCGTTTACCTGACCTTTGACGACGGCCCCGACCCCGCCAGTACCCCCCAAATCATGGACATCCTGGACAACTATGGCATCAAGGGAACATTTTTTGTGGTGGGAACCAGAGTTGAAAGATACCCCCAGGTGTTGAAGGAAATTACTGCCCGGGGCCACATGATCGGCAATCATACATACAACCACAAGTACGCGGAGATTTACGCCAACACGGACGCCTTTATCGCTTCGGTCAAGCAGAACGATGATGTGATATTTAAGACAGCCGGAGTACACCCCAAGATTGTACGCGATCCGGGGGGTTACTTCCTTGGGAACAAAAAAATGCAGGAACTGATGCTGAAGCAAGGGTTCCAACTGACGGAGTGGAATGTCGATTCTTACGATTCGCGCCGGCCCATCCCTAGCACGGAGCAGATCGTTACAAACGTGACCACCCAGATGATGAAAAAGCATCTCTGGCCTGACGCCGTCATCCTGTTCCACGATGCCGGCAGCCACAAGAGCACCATTGAGGCATTGCCTCAAATTATTGAAAGGCTTAAAAAAGAGGGGTTTGAGTTTCGGATCCTTGATGAGCCCGTAATTTCAGGTTGATGACCTCCTTCTTAGCCCGGCAAAGACCGGGTTTTTTTATTTCATCGCAAGCTGTTAGACAGCGCAGCGCTTTTTTCCGACAGCCTGTAACACACAGGATAACATTTGCTTGTTTGCGCACTTTTGCCGCGAATACTCTTTAAATAAGAGCGGAAAGCTATAGTTAAGCAAACAAGCAATGAGGTGAAAAAAGTGAGGCTGAAAGAAAAGGTTGCAATCATAACCGGCGGCGGATCCGGTATTGGGCGGGCAACAGCGCTGATGTTTGCCAGGGAAGGCGCGAAGGTTGTTGTCAGTGACTACAACGAAGGCACCGGCCAGCAGACTGTCAATGATATCAAAGCCAACGGCGGGGATGCCATTTTCGTAAAGGCGGATGTATCAAAAGAAGAAGAAGTTAAATATATGGTCGACCGGGCTGTCGGGGAATATGGGAAAGTTGACGTCCTGTTCAGCAACGCCGGCATTGGCGAACTCAGAAAAGCCACCGAACTGCCAGTGGAAGATTGGGACCGTACCATCAATATCAATTTACGGGGAGTTTTTCTCTGCGCCAAACACACTATCCCGGTAATGCAGAAAAGCGGCGGCGGGAGCATCATAAACAATGCTTCCATCCTGGGACATGTGGGTACCCCGGGAGCCACGTCCTACAACAGCGCTAAGGGAGGGGTTGTTATCCTGACAAAGAACCTCGCTCTTGATTACGCTAAAGACAATATCCGGGTCAACGCGGTATGTCCCGGGTACATCAAGACGCCCCTGGTCATGAACGGGTTGCCGGAAGAAATGCGAAAACAGCTGGAAGCCCTCCATCCACTCGGCCGGATGGGCGAACCGGACGAGGTGGCTTACTGCGTCCTGTTCCTAGCCTCGGATGAATCATCATTTGTCACCGGTTCCTCCCTGATGGTCGATGGAGGCTATACTGCCCAATAAGTGCATAAGACCACCGTCGACCGTAAATAGTATAAAAAGCAGTCACTACAGCAAGGAGGTTATGGAAATGACGGCGCCAAAAATGCAGGTCAAATGTGGTGTTGACAACTGCCATTACTGGAATAAACAATACTGCACCGCCAGCGCCCTGGAAGTAAACTCACTGGGGGACGGACTGGCCGAGACCAGTGACGGCACCTGCTGCACCACCTTTAAGCCCGGTCAGTAGCTCACAAGCAAAGAACAAAAGCACCGCCCGGATTAAATCCGGGCTTTTTCCTGCCAAAAACGCCCTCCTATTTGGGAATGTCCACCTGGAGCAGCTCCGCCATCCGGTTCAGGTAACAGGAAATGCCGCAGACCGCTGCCAGCTCAATGATCTCTTCCGGCTGAAAGTGTGGTACTAACCCCTGCCAGATCCCATCCTTTTGGTCTGTCGATGGCTGCAAGCGCGGCACCATGTGAACCTCCTTTGGGAAACGACTTCTGAATCTGTCCTACCTGAAGGTGATTCAGGACAACAACAACTTGAGGCTGATCACCACCCCGGATCAGGACCTGAAGGAAATCCTGGGATAGGTCACCCTCCGAGTGTCAGCACCAACCGAAGCCGCTCGAAGAACCACAATCCTTAAAAATTGGTGCAAATTTTCTAAAACTTTTCTAAATTTCGAGCCGGTTAAACAGGAAGTGAGCTTTGGTTGTCGAATTATTGCAGCCAATACCTTTGATTGGAACATTCTGCCGGCATGGGCGGGCCTCGTGAATCTCTCGTGTCCAATTGGGCAAACGCCAAACTAAGCGGGGGAAAAGAAAAACTGTAGTAAAATTGGGAATGGAGGTTTCCGGATGGGAAGTAAGTTTTTGGAAGTATTGCCCGAGGTAGCTTCCAAGTTGGTCTGTCTGTTTGAGGACGGTGTCGTTCTGTATGCCACAGACACCCAGAGGTTTGTCTTGATTGAAAGGCACAAATTTGACATTCCGTTTGCAGAGTTAGGCAAAGAGTTTTCCAGGGACGGATCAGTCGCCAGAGCTATTGTCACCAAGCAGCAAATCAATCAGGAGCTTGACGAAAGCCTGTATGGGGTACCCTTGAAGTCCATCTGTTTCCCGGTATTTGACGATGACAACCCCCGGTTAGTAATTGGGGCTTGCGGAATAGCTCTTCCCAGAGACACCGCATCTACCCTAAGGAAAATGTCCGACCATTTTGAGCAGGGTTTGAATGAGGTTTCCGCCGCCATTCAGCAGACTGCCGCAGCGGCCGGAGATATTAACCTCAGTGAGAAACGCCTCAACGAGGAAATCCTTGAAATCAGCCGGGTCTCCGGCGAGATTGCCAAGGTGCTGGACTTTATTAAAGGCGTTGCCGATGAAACAAAAATGCTTGGTCTTAATGCCGCCATCGAAGCGGCACGGGCCGGTGAAGTGGGGCGGGGTTTCGGGGTTGTCGCCGAGGAGATAAGGAAACTCTCTGAGGTATCCAAGAACACAACCACTCAGATCAAGGATCTGACCAAGGTAATCGAGCAGAAGATAAAAGCGGCCACCAAGGCGTCCGAGGTAGCGCTGAAGGCCAGCGAGGAGCAGGCCGCCGCCACCGAGGAAATCACAGCTAACGTCCAAGAGATGACCGCCATGGCGGAAGAACTGAACCGGGTGGCACAAAAACTGTAATTTGAATAGGTCAAACCATAAATTAGGCGGCGGCAGTACGTGATTGCCCCCGTCTTTTCTTTGGGTCCCGGCCTGTCGCCTGCGCCCTGAATGTTTGGGGGGCCCAAAAAAGTTCAGGCTGGGATAATATCCATGATGCGCCAACCCTGTTTTGTTTTGTACTCGTATAACATCAGTTCCACCCGCCGCCCGTCCGCCAGATAACTTGCCCCGATGACAGCAACTCTACCTTTGTGGTAAAGAGGCTGAAAATGCAGACCCTGATAACTCTTGATAGGCGTTCCCTTTGCGAACACCGGTGTGGATAACTCATGGTTTCTTCTGGCCGGACCCACCAGACTTTTTCCCGCACTCTTCCAGTTTTTGTTTACGACTTCATCTAGATACCTCTTAAAAACCTTTTCTGTTTGAGATATGCTTTCCGTCCTCCGGAATAGGGATCCCCCGGGAATCTCCGGTGCCCGCTCTTTCACTGAAACAACCTGCCAGTCCCTTCCACTCCTGATTAAATCGACAGTATACCAACCTACGTCCGGGGATCCATCCTTTAGTGTTAGTTCCAATGTAACCAAAACCCGCGCCCACCCGTTACCGACACCGGAAACAGACGAGTGTAAATCCTCCACGGCAGCATAGGTTTTTAGAGTAATTTGCCTTTGGGCAAGATAAGCCGCATTTCCGGTTGATACCGCTAGACCGGAACAGCCGCCGCTGGACGCCATGGATTTCATGTAGGTTTCCACGGCGAAAATTGCATGCTGCCCGTAAACTATCCGCGGCACTTCAAATACAAAAAAAAGGCAAAAAACGCTGACCACGAGGAGCCCGACACTTAACAGAACTCTTTTCATAATTTTACCCCCCTTGTCTCAGCAAGAAAGTTTGACGCAATTTCGGCCAAATTAGATGCCCCAGATGAGGACATCCGCCGCCGTAGTGTTACCGGCAAAGTCCCTAATGGCAACAGTAATGGTATTTGCACCAGAAGTAAGACCGCTCACGGGGATTGTTCCTCCGGTCAGATTGGCCCAAGTTGAAGCAACGTCTCCATTTACCTGGAATTGATATTGAAGCGTCCCGGCTGAGTTATCGGTCGTCCGAATCTCCAAGCTTACGGATGACCCTCTCGTAGCCGTCCTGCCTCCGGCCCCTTTTAACCTCTGAATGTCCGGTGGAGTGCGGTCTACTGTGACCGGGTAGGTTATTACATTGCTGGTTACACCATGGGCGTCCTTTACTTGGAAGGAGATCTCTGTTTCACCTTCACCAAGCCCCAACGGCACCCTCAACGTTGTACTGTAGGGCTTCCATGCCCCCCAGGCTTGACCGGTTAATGCAACTCTGATGCTTGATCCACCCGGATATGCCAGGGTGAACCGGGCAATATTGCTCTTGGTATAGTATTTAGTCTCGCTTCCTTCAGTCACCGCCGTTAGATTATTAACCGTTACACTACCGGAAGGCGGGTCCGTACTGTACCCGATAGCCGCCTGGGCAATCCCCGTATTTTGGGCGGCGTCTGTGATTCTCACGTAGACTTTTTTAACGCCTGGATTGGTATTGCCGCCAAAACTGAAGTCCGTGATATTCCAAGCCTTGATATTACTAAACGGTTCCATGGCGAGAACGTCTGCCCATCGTTGGAAAACCGCATCTGGAATTGGTTGTGGATTGATACGTTATCATTGACGTTGATGATTAGAGCCACATTGGGGTTTGTGGTTGACTCATCCCCGTTATTAATCAATAGCGTTATTGATGGCGGCATCATGTCTTCGGCCATTGCAATGGTGTCGGTCAGGATTCTTTGGTTCCCAACCCCGTCAGTTACCCGAACATAAACCACTTTTGTTCCCGCACCTAAAGGAAGATCCCAGGCCCACGTATGTGAATAAGTCACAACTCCCGTTGAATTGTCCGCGTTCAAGATTGCTTCCTGCTTAGATGTGTAGGTCACTCCATCGTTGGACAATTCTATTCGCCTGATGCCGCCTAAATCGTCCGAAACGTCAACCGTCACGTTCACGATCTTCTCGTAAGTTTTTTTTAGCCCATCTTGGGCCAGAACGCTTACGGCCCCGATCGGCAATATGCTGTCCGTAGCATTCGGCAACGTTACCGTAGTAGGGGTGCTCAACGGAGACTCACCGGTGGCATTGTATGCGCTGACTTTGAACCAGTAATTGCTGGCACCGTCGTTTACTACTCCGACAGTCTTCCGGTACAGCAGGTTTGGGTTATCTTGGAGATCGAACCCGCCGCCAGCGTGATTTAACGGGTCCGTAGAAATACTGTTGTCCGCTTGGCTTGAGAGCCAGTTCGGGTCAGGGTAAATTCTGGCTGCGGACGAATCCCATGTCGTCACATTGCCGACATCGAATGATCTATACTGGTTGCCGTCTGACACCCAGACTTTATAACCAGTTGCGCCTGGAGACACGCCCCATGTGAGGGCCACCTTGCCGCGCCCCACGCTATTCGACCAGACCACTCTTTGGAGTGTAACGTCGACAATTGCCGGGGTGGCCGGTATTGTCTGGACATTAAAGAAAGAGCCCCCTTTGAAAAGACCTGTAGTGGAATCCCGCAACCCGGCGCGGACCTGGTACTGTGTCCCCGGGGTCAGGCCATTCACGGCAATTACGGGGCCGGGACCACCGTCATAGGCTACTAGCTGGCCGTCTTTCCAGACTTCTACAACAGCATTATAGAACCCGGTGCCGATGTTTACCGATACCGCAGTTTCACTAATGCTTGACGCGCCGGAGGTTGATGGGTAGCTAATATCGCCGTAACGATGGACGCCATAGCTGTTCATACCTTCAGTCCAGATTCCACCGTTTGCGTTACCAATTGACTCTATTCTCCAGTTTGAGGAACCAGAGCCGGACCCAGTGGTCTCCCAGGCTGATCCGTTCCATCGGTAAGTGCCACCGCTAAAGTTATCATACCAGCTAATCCACAGGCTGCCGTCAGGCGCTATTGTTGCTCCGGAGTTACCGCTTGCATTAGGAGCCTGCCCGTAGTCAGTCCAGGTTGATCCGTCCCAATAAGAGAAACGAGTGTATTGGTATATCCATATTGTCTCATAGTAACGGTGCCAGATCCCTTTTCCTGCGGTTAAAAAGCTGCTGCCACTCTTGTTGGATATGCCGCTAATATTGGTTGTCATCAGCGTCCAGTTTGAACCATCCCAACGGTATATTTGACCACTGTTATTTCCGGCCCATACCTCCCCGTCTGGACCCACAAATAAGGAGCCCGGTGCTGAGCCCCTGCTAATCCAGGTTGAACCGTTATCCCGTGTTTCGTAAAGGGCACCACCGTAGCTAACCCACAAACCGTTCGGCCCGGTGACTATTTTCCCACCAGCGGGGGCATCGAAGTCCTTTACCACGGTAAACTGGAACCCGTCGTACTTCCATACTTTGCAGTTCTGAGAATTGGACCATAAACTTCCGCCGGCATATACCCATGGTGTTCCGTTTTTGTCTATAGTTATATTTAGGCCTTCACTGTTGTACCCGAGATTCGTACTCCAGTTCACCAAATAGGAACCCCCACTGTTTGTCCACTTGGCGACAGTGTAATACCATTGCCCAGAACTTCTATACCCGTTTAGGCTCCAAACGGTACCGTCGGGAGCTCCCACCCAACCAGACATCCCGTAGTAAAAACTACTGTAATCCGTCCAGGTAGCGGCCTGCAGCTCCGGGCAAATGGCAGCACTAGATACCAGAAACAACATGGCAAAGAGTGCGGTTATGGCCAATTTAAGAAAACCCCTGTAATTTTTCAAATCAGTTTCCCCCCATCCAAGCGGTAAAAAAGAGAAGGTTCACAGTGCCCCCTCTTTAGACTCCCCATATCAGCACATTTGACGACGCCACATTCCCGGCGAAATCCTTCACAAACAGGTCAATATAATTGGCTCCAACACCTAAACCGGACACACTCATACTGTTTCCGACAATGTTGGCCCACGCGGTCGGGCTACCACCGTTTACCTTGTACTGGTACAGCAATGTTCCCGGCATATTGTCAGAGACTTTAAGTTCCAACGTGGCGCTTGAGCCTCGAGTTGCCGTGGCCCGGTTGACTCCGCGAAAAACCTGGATCGTCGGTGGGATAGGGTCAATAACAAGCACTTTTTCCTGGGGGGCTTGGGGAGCCCCGTAAGAGTCCTTAATCTGGTACCGGAACCGGCACACCCCCTGATACCTGTCGAGATAGACACTCTTTATGGCCGCGTAAGTTTCCCATTCCGACCATTGCCCTGTTCCGGTGTCAAACCTGATTTCGGATGCATCGCTGTAGGTCAGGATTAGGGAAAGGGAACCGGACTTAGTGAATGTTGAGGGTTTGCCGTCAAATGTTCCCGTTGTTCCACCTGTAACCGTCAGGGTGCCCGCTGGCGGGACAGGGTTATACACGATCTGCCCTGTGCCAAGGCCAATGTTTTGAGCAGCATCACACACCCGGACAAAGACCTTTTTCACCCCGGCTGTGTTTACGCCGCCGTAACCCGAACTGACATTCCAGGCTCTTGTCACACTAAAAGGTTCCCACGGCGACCAGTTTGTTCCGTCGTTACTGAACCTCATTTGGAGTTCTGACTCTATAGAGACGTTGTCGTTACTGGCAATAGTAAGGGTAACGTTAAAGTTGGTCGTGGTGGACGAGCCGTTGTTAATCGATAAGTTTATAGTTGGTGCCAACATATCCTCAGCGAGGGCGACACTGTCCGTCAGAATCCTCTGGTTCCCCGCCCCGTCGGTAACGCGAACATAAACCATCTTAGTTCCGGCCCCAAGAGGCAGATCCCAGTTCAAGGTGTTAGAGTAGTTCGCTAAACCGGTGGAGTTGTCCGGACATAAAGCAGCCTCAAATTTGTTCGTGTACGTAGTGTTGTCGTTTGATATATCTACGCGCCGGACACCGCTCATGGAGTCCGTTATACTGACCGTTACGTTTACCGAAGTGTTATAAGTCTTTTCTAAGCCTTCTTGGGATACCACCGCAATCGTACCGGTAGGTGCTTGGCTGTCGGTTGCGTTTGAAAGGGTTGGGGTCTGTAACGCAGAGGGAGCGTTTGTGCTTGTCTCCATCCACTGGTTATAAGCTGTAATCTTGAAGGTATAATTATCGTTGTTATCGTAGCTTGTGCCCACAGTGGTTCGGTATAGACGTTTGGCTGAGTCCTCAAGGTTTAACCCGGAACCATCCCAAAGGAATAAGTCCGTACTGATGCCGTTATTTTCAGGAAGGCTCCCTGAAAAAGGGAAAATCTTTGCGGTGCGGCTGTCCCACGAAGAGAGATTACCTAAGTCCCTTGTTCTGTAGGTATTTCCATCGAATATATGAATTTTGTACCCCGTGGCGTTCGCCGTGGGATAGCTAAGGTTTACCCATGATCTACCCCGTGCAGAATCCCATGATACGATGCCGGAATTAACTATGGTCGTAGGGGAAAGGATCGTGGGAATTGGGCCTACGGTGTTCGAATAACCCGTCCCAAATCCCCCGTCGTTCATTGTCCACCGTAGGCGAAACCAGTATTGGTTTGCCGTAGGTGTAAAGACCACGTCGCTGCCGTTCTGGGTTGTTCCCAAGTCAGTGAAGTTCATTCCATCTGAACTTGCCTGAATAACCGCGTACATCGGTGCAAGGCTTTCGTACCTTGCACGCACAGGCATTTGCCCTGTGGTACCATTGGGGGCGGGAACAAGGCTTAAAGGATTGCTTCGTACATATCTGCCGACGGTGTTAGTGCTACCCCAGTTGCTCCATGCCCATATTGATCCGTCGGTCCCTGGTCCGGCCGATTGGGGTGCGTAACTCCAATGCCCGGGAGTCCCCCTGCTCTCCCAGGAGGTGCCGTTCCAAAAATATGAAGCCCCTGCAGCGGCAGGGAAAACCCAGAAACGCCCGTCAGCGTCTATACTTAAAGAACATCCGTTATTACTGTAAGGTACCCCGGAGACAACCGCATTCCAGGTTGAGCCTCCAACGTATTGATAAATTTGATTGTTAGTGTACCCGACTAAAAAGACCCTATTGTCCGAACTCACGGCCAAATCCGCTATCCATTCGCTCAAAGTTCCCCTTAAATAGGGCGTTCCATTGATAAATTGATAAATGGTACCGTTGCTAGACGTGGTCCAAAGGGTGCCATCAGATGCGGGCTCAAAATTGTTGTAATATGCACTTGTCCTCAATGCCTGGACTAGGGTTGTGCCATCCCAATAACGAAGTTCGAACCTGCTGTCAATGCTTTGGCTAACCCACACTTTGTTGTTCGAGTCGGTTATAAGGTCATATACATTGGGCCCGTTGCAGTATGTGAGGTAACTCCAGGAGCCGGAACTATATTTATATAAACTAGAATACCCGACGGCATAAACGCTGCCGTCTTTTGAAGCGGTGATTCTATAAACACCGCCGCCGTTGTAGCTGCCGGTCACGTCCTGCGCGGACCCGCCGGAAACCCGGAAGATCTTACCCGAAGTAGTGCCCACCCAGAGAGAACCGTCTGGAGCGAGGGCCCCGTCCTTCACATAGTTGGAACCCCCAAGATTTATAGTGTTCCAGCTGCCGGCGTAAGCCGCCCCCGGTAAACACATGATAAGCAGTACCAACAGAAACGCCAGCAAAATAATTCTTCTCATTTTCACCGCTCCTAAATCTTCCAGATCGCAATTTCTTTGTTCTCGTAAACCGGCTTCCTATTAAGCTGCGACATATCCTTGTCTATATCCTTGACAGCCCGCCCACTCTGCAGGTAGAGCTGATTTCCCCGTAAAGAACGGCCTTGACCATGATCGCCTTTGTCTTGAAATATAGGGTTTCGCTTGGGTGCCCTACCCACGGCCTCGGGTTCTCAATAAATATGGGAATAAAACTCCCCGTGGCCCAGGTACAGACTACCGTATCGTTAGGTTGGCTGTACTTCTCCATCCATTCCAGCCCTTTAATAAGGTCTTTCGGGAGGTACATACTCTTGTCCGTGACGAAGATTTCCCCGGTAAACCGGAACCCGAAGGCACAGCAAAATCCCTTGAACAAATTCCTCGTGCTGGAGTCCACCTCCCCTAAACAGGGTGATAAACCCGAAGGACGCCCAGATCCCCAAGACAAACGCCACCAGAGGGTACCGGGAATACCTCCTTACATAGTACTCACCCCTACTGTTTCTCTTTGAGCATGACGATCCAATCGATTAGGACCGTATCCTCGGTCCTGACCACACCGGTGGCATAGGGAGGCGCACAAAACGTGGGGGTTCCGTCTGTCGATGTTCCAGCCCAGCTTGTACCCACCACAGTCCCCGTGGGGGCCAGTTCCAGGCTGGAATCGGTCCAGAAGTCCACCGTCCACCGGTTGATCTTATTCCCTGCCGCATATAACGGGGCCGAGCTGTCAACCGTGGCGCAATGGGCCCCGTATGGAAATGAAGAGGTCGCTGAAGTTAACGGGCCAACGCTGTCGATGATCAGTTTGACCCGGGCTCCGGCCTTGACCCTCGGCAGATTCGCGGAAGTCATCCCCGGTGTGATGACTATGTGCGTAGATGCCATGCCCGGGTCGGGCGCAGTTTGACCGCTTGGCGGGGAGACTATCTCCGCGATCCTGGGGCGTTCAAACCCGACCACGCAGAAATCGCTGCCGCTCGACCATTCGGATTCCAGGTTGTTGGTATCCCAAACCTTGATATAGAGGCGGAACTCGTATTCGCCGCTGCTCCATAACGGCCCTGCCATGTCCGGCCCAGCGCTGGTGGTGATGGCATAAGATGCCTGTGCGTTCGCCACCTTACCGGTATCCAATACCAGGGTTTCATCACGTTTCTTGATCTGCACCTGGTAGGACGACTGTAGGTCACCGTCATCATCGTTGTATGTCCAGGTGACGGTGGGCGTAGTCGTGACATAGCACTGGGAAGGCGTTGTCACCCCTGGCGGATTAGGAGCGTTGCTGGCTTCCCAGATTAGGGCCGCATTCCCCGCCATGGGAGCCCTGATTTTTGGCGTCACAGCCGCGTTCGCAGTGGCCAGGTCAGCCTTCCAGGCAATGTCCGCTCCCGGGGTCACCGGGGTCCACAGTTCCGCTGTATCCTGCGCCGGCGACGCCCGGACCGCTTCCCCAATGCTATTCCAGGTTGTCCCGTTATCCGGTGTGACCTCGCAGATCGTCACGCCCCCGGCCAGGCCTTGAACCCGCCATCTCTTAATCCATGTCGTGCCGCCGTCGGCCGTCACGGACCAGGTAATGCTCGTTCCTTCGGGTAGGAGGTGGTATGCGCGTACCCGGACTCTATTCACATTAACCCCGGAACTCTTCACCTGGGCGATAGCCACCCCTGTCATTGAGTAGGCCCCAATGTCTTTCAACCCGGCTACAGTCACTGACAGCAAAGGGTTATATACCAACTGGGAGCCGTCCCATTGGTAATATTTAACCTCATCACCGTCCACGATGATGCGATCGTTGCTGCCTGGCTTCAGCGCCACACAGGTAGCCGCAGTAAGGCCGGTAGTCAACGACAATGCATCGTTGTAGACCAAGCAGGACCCAGACAGTGAGTAGTGCTTTACCTTGTTCCCCTCGATCAAGGCCACGTCCCCGTTGGCGTTGCTAATTGCTTTTGCCCCGACTAGTCCCGTGATGGCCAGCGCTGGTACTTCGGCCATCTCCGAACCGGTGAAAGAAAAATATTTAACCTGGTTCGGCTCAAGCACAACTGCGTCGTAGGTGTCTTGAGCCAAGGCGAAGTCCACTGGGTTTGTAATCCCCGTATTGATTGAAAGCATCGGCAATTCTACCATCCCGAACCCATCGTGGGCGTAATATTTTAACTGCCCCTGGCTCAAAAAGGCGATATCGTTCTCCCTGGCACCGATAGCAGCCACCCCAACAAGCCCGGCTAGCGAGAGGGAGGGATTGCTGCCCCCCATGGAATAATGGGTAATAGTTATCCCATCAGACACTATCGAGTCCGGGTATATCGACGTGAAGGCAGCTAACGGGCTGGTCACATTGACGCTGAAGATCGTGTTTTCCACCATCTGCGACCCATCGAAGCTGTAGTGCTTAAGCCCGGTCGGAGACAATACCACGAAGTCCGGTACGTCTTCCTCTCCGAAAAATGCCGCTGTTTGCGGGGCACTTCTGGATAGCGTGATCTCGTTGGCTGTTGTATTTACCGCCGCCGAGGTCTTCGTGGCGTCAATCACCGTCGGCGTGTCCACATTGGTTATCCGGTAATCCCAGGTGGCCCCATAGGCCACCCCCGTCCATAAACCTGCCCCGATTAAGGCCGAAGCCAACGCCAGGGAGACTTTGGCGATTCCGCAAAGGTACATACATGGGTCCCAGGTGTTGGGACACTTGTAGGGCAAAATAAACGCCTCCTACCAGTAATGTATTTCAGAGGCCATCCATCTGGTGGCTTCAATAGGGTCTTTCCCAAGCGCTTTCTTGGCTTTGGCCTTCATCCAGGCCACACAGCCCGGGTGTTCCAACCTGACCGTGGCCACTCCCCCGCCCCCAAGGTCGGCATCATTTTCGGTCAATCGGAAATCGGCGGGAAAACCGCTTCCGGGGAGATCGGTCGTTGTCAAGATTGCCCCGTCAAAGTGGTATTTCCGGGCCGACGGGCAGCCAGAATAGTCACTGTCGCCGTTGTACACTATGAGCGAATACTTGGGAGTTTCAGCCAGAGGTGAATTAGCGATCGGCGCCAGGGTGACGGGGTCAAGCTTCAGGTCAGACACAATTAGATTCCTGAACTCCGTGTGCGCCCTGTCGGCATTGACCCGGGCGTTCCCTGCCGCCTGGGAACGTTCGTCCACCTGGTAGTTTGCCGTTCTAATCCCGAAATCGAGAGTGTCCTTGATGTCAAAATCGGCGCTGGTCACGGCCTGGACCATATCGGATATGAGTATCCAGGACATGATAATGACCGGAATGAGGATTATGAAAAAGACCAAGGCGAACCCCTCGGTATTACGGATCAACCCGTTCCGAGAACACCTTCGTATAAACCCGGATGCGCCAACTGTCGCCAACCTGTATCCCCCCTATCAACCTTCCTACGGTAAACGGCTTTCGCTCTGGCTTACTGACTATCGTAATCTCAATGGTGCTGGAAGGCCCGTTCGTGCTCCGCAGTACCCTGAGTTCCCCTTCCGACTCCTTCTGAGTGTCCAGGCTTTCAATCGGCAGCCCCACATCGTTGAACCGGCCCCGGATGGTCGATTCATCCGCCACGGACAGCCTGCCCTCATACCGGACAAAATCGGCGCACTGTTTTATCAGGTGTTTTGCCGCCTGGTGCTGGACCAGAACAATGGCCGCGTCCGTTGCCGCGAACGTCAGGTAAGCCAGCACAACAAAAATGATCAAGAACTCGACCAGGCCGTAACCTAGTTCCCGGTTATACTTGTCACGGTTGTGACCATGGCGTCGTGGGCCGTTTTTAGCGCTCCTACCAGAATGCCCCGGCAGGCATAAGCCACCCCGGCGACCATCGCTGTGCCGATCAGGTATTCGGTTACCGACACCCCCTGCTCGTCTATTAAGAAACTCCAGAACCACTTCACTTCACCTCACCTCCAAAAATCTTCTTACTAAAAGGAAAAAGCCGGGGCTGAAAAACCCCGGCTTCCCTATGACCTGTTACGGCCAGCTTGGTGTCATCTTTCCTTCCAGGCTGGTGCCCAGAGAGGCCGCCCCGTTTTTGATGTTTGCCCCCAGTGTGGATACAGCAGAGTAGGTAATCCCTGCGGCCACAGCTGTGTAGAGGAACCCTTCCACCACGGTAATCCCTCTTTCGTCTGTTACAAGCCCTTTCAGTTTATCGGCAACTTTTCTCAGTTTTAGATTCACTGGCTTATCCTCCTTAAAAAATATTTAAAATTTGCGTCATTGCCTTGGTCAGCTGCACCAGAAGAGGCCCCACGACAATGCCCAGACACCCCAATAACGGCAGGAGCCGAAAGAAGGAAAAGGCGACCGGCCTCCCGGCGGCCTGGGTCCTAACAAGGGCTCGCTGCAGGTTCTGGAGCTGTCTCGACCCTTCCTCCATCGCCCCGCCCAGACTGGATGACCCCAGGTCCATGGCGTGAATGAGCACCGAGATAAGCGTATCCGCTTCGTTGAGGTTGATGGATTTTCTGAGGTACTCCAGGGCTTGAACCGGACCGTCCGGCCACATTTCCAGACACTTGTTAATCTGCCGGGCCAGGCCCGGGGTCATGGCCATTGCCCCGCGCAGACTCTGCGACATGGTGTACCCGGAGCGAAGGTGCATATCTACCATCAGATATAACACGGCAGTTTCCCGCATCTTTCTTGCCTTGACCGCATACCTCCTCATAAACAGATACAGCCAGGATAACACCAGACCGGCACCCATCCCCAGGACGATGCCTTTGATGCCGCATTTCCCGGAACTGATGAGGATGGCGGTTAAGATGCCTATGCCGCTTCCGATCAGGTACACCCGGTCCTTTTCGTGTGAAGTTGTTTCCTCCGCAACCCTGGCGGCAAATTTGGTGAATGACGAAAAGTCCGGTTTTTCAATCCTGATGCTAGACGCCCTTTTGATGACCAGGTAAACTCCCAGAAATACCATTACGCCTACGCTTAGTGACATTGTCAGAATTACCGTTCGAACCCCTCCTCTCTCGTTACGGTTCTTCTGGCCCGGTTTGTTCCTCTGCTATGCAGCCGCCTCACGTTGCGGCTCGCGGGCCGTTTTTCGCTGTCTTTTTCCTGCCTCGGCTATCGTCCTTAAATTCTTGCTGTTCTCCTGTTCCCGGCATTTTCAATCACCTCCTTAGTTGGCGTTTATCAAACGGTCAAAGAGGACGTTGGCCAACGGTGCTCCCAGGCACAGGCAGATCACCGTCCTGCCGACCATGTTGTCCACTAGGAAAGAGTAGGTTTCAGGTATCAGGCGGAGCATGACAAACAACACCGGGAAGATGATCACGATCGAGACCGTGGACATTAACCTCTCGGCCACGATCGAGCTTTCCTCTTCCAGGATGTCATCGACCTGTGTGGCTATGCGGTCAGCCAGCCACCACAACAACTCCCTCATGCTGCCGTCGTTGGCAACCACCCGGAGGGCCTGCACAAAAATCCGACCGTACTCAAAATCCAGTTCCAGAAGCATCTTGGCAAACACAAAGTCCTGGTCCTTGCCGGAGAGAAAATCCCGGGCCGCCCTCTGAAACACGTCTTTAATGGGGCGCTCGAGTTTAGGGGCAATCCTGACGATTGCCCGGTTAATCTGGGCCGTGCCCGCGTGTTCCGCCGCCAGCAGCCTGATGGCTGGGCCCAACTGCTGCAGTAATTTGTTTCTTCGTTTATGCACCTGGTTTCTGACGATATGCTCGGGCACCACTATGGCTGTGGCCACCAGAATGGCAAAGGCCACCGTGTTTTTCAACAGGAACAGCCCTACGATTACCCCCAGCACCATTAACACCGACATCAAGAAGAGGTAGTGGCCGAATATAAACTTGGTATGTCCCCGTTTCATTCTGGTTTTTACTTGTATGGCCCATTTCTCCATCCACCCGGGCAGGTTGGCGCCGGATCGGGACAGAGTGCTCCGCCGTAGGAAATCCCTCGATTCCCGGGCCTTTGCCAGGTAGGCCGCCACCTTAAACCCGGCATAGACCAAAAGGGCGGCTGCCAGGGCCCCGCCTGCCGCCAACAGAATGACGACCACCGTTTTCAAATGGGCCACCCCCACTTTTCCGCCTGGCTTTTTGTCAACCCATTCTGCCTCATTCTGGCCACTAGATTTTCAGAAGGCGGGTTGGGGAACACCCATTTACCCTCGAAATAGTCCTCGCCGATGGGCACCCATTTCACCAGGGGGTTGTATTTAACTTCCCCGTCCTCGCTGATAAGCTCGGTGACATTGATGATCTTCTTGATGCCCTTATCCCGGGAGGCCACCATTTCCACTACCAGGTTAAACGCCTCCGCCACCATGCTCTTGGCTATATCAAGAGGGATGTTCTGCCCTTCCTGGATCATCATCTTGCCGGTGCCCTCGACAGCGCCAGAGACCGATGAAAAGTGGGCCGTGGCAAAACCCTGGCAGCCGCGGGTGCAAGCGTTCATTGCTTCCCTTGCTTCCCCATGGCCTCGGAACTCCCCAACAACTAAAATATCGGCGGAGTAGCGCAGGACATGGACAAAGATTTTCGCCATGGAAGCCCCAACGTTTTTGTGTTCCTCAAACTCAACAATGTCCCGGTCTGGGTAGTGGCGCTGCAGGTTGAGCTCACGGTCTGTCTCGATGCAGATTATCCTCCTGCTCGGCAGGGTCTCGGCTATCAGCCTCCGGAGCAAGTGGGTTTTCCCGGTGTTAACGCCCCCAACGATGAGCATATTGGCCCCATACCTGGCGAAAGCCACAAGCATTTCCCAAAGTTGATAGTCGAGCGTGCCGTGGTTGACCAGGTTCTCCGGAGTCATTTCGAATGTGTCATGCCGCCTGAGAACAAACGTCCAGTATTCGTTTACCGGAGGGCAGGCAGCCGTTATCCGGGTGCCGTCTTTACGCATCGATTCGGCCTGTGGCTGGGATTGATCCAATCCTACTGCCGTATCGTGCATCAGGAGCCGGCGGACTATCGTTTGAATTTCCCGTTCGTCCTCAAAGAAGAACCCGGCCAGCTCGCTTTTCCCTTCTCGCACCAGGTAAACCTGATCACGGCCAGGGCCGTTTACCCGAATTTCATCAATGGTCGGGTCGTGATAAGCGTCCTCCAGGGCTCCCAAGCCCCAATTCTGCCTGTAGATTTTCTCGGCCAAAACTCCAAGGTTGTCAATGTCAATTTGGTTTTCCTGGAGGATCTCCTCGATTACCTCCATCAACCCTACCCGGGCGGCCGGTAACCCGGCCATGGCGTTTTGGATCAGCCTCTGACGTTCTATCAGTTCGTCCTCAGACAGCAAACGCTCGTTGGTGATGATGTTCTGCACCAATTCGACCACTTCGGTATAGGTTTCCGGTTTCTTTTCCTCCTGCTGCCGCATTTTGAATATGGTTACCACGCCATCACCTCCCTTTGCCCTTGTTGAAGCTTTCCTGGACAGCCCGGGTGATGTCCTCAAGGTTGAACCCTGTCCCCTGGCCCACCTGTTCCGGAGGCTGTTCCTGAATTGATCCAACTGGGGCGTTGGACTCCGTGTATTTTTTCACCAGCGCATAGGAGGCGTTGTTGACTCCGGCACCGCGGATAATCCGGACGGTTTCTTCCGATTTGACCACGAGCTGCACCACCGCCGGCTGTTTCCCTTCAGAAACTTCCAGCCCCTGCTGGTCTCTCACCGACCGGACCATGGCGTTTAAAGCCACCAACTCCCCTCTGTACGCCCAGGTCGTTTCATCCCGGAGAAGGTAGACATCTACCAGGTCGCCGGGTTTAGTCAACCCGGACCGAGCCAGGTCGATATTGATCGTCACTTCCTGTTTATCCGATGGGCTTAAGCCCAGCCGCTCCCGGCGGAACTGTTCCCCTTTGTAGATAGTCGTAAGGGCTGCTTTCCCGACAATCTGGCTGGCGTCGGTGGCTGAGCCCGGTTGCGCTGCGGGAAGGGCCTGAAACTCTATTTCCTCTCGAACAATTGTGGCCCCTTGCGGGATGACCATTTTGGCAACCGGGACCGGTACGGTCCTTGATTCGGTTTTTAACATTCTCTGCAGGAAAAAGACGCTCCCGGCAAACACCACCACCGCGACCAGACCAGCTATAATCACCGGCACGGGGATTTTTCGCCCAGGCAGGCTGGCGTTGGGTATACCTGTGTTTAATGTCCCGCGTCTAAAAAACAATAACTACACCTCCTTTTACCGCCAACCATGCTGCTATCACCAGGCAGGCCCCGAAAGGCACCGCCGAAATCGGCAATTTTCCCTCCGGATCAGGTAACATTTGGGGAAACTGCAGGAGCTTCGGGTCGGGACTGCGCCAGATGATGCTCAAAATAAACCTCCCCAACCCACGGAAAAACCCATGCGCCCAAGGCCGCAATTTGCCCCTGACGGTCACCTTAATAAGCCCCCAGACTACGGCAATGATACTGGCTATAAAAATGCTGGATAGAGTAAGATTAAACCCAAGCCACGGGCTCATGGCCGCCATCAGCTTCACGTCCCCGGCTCCCATAGCATTAAAAAAATAGAAAAACAGGCCGATCCCAAAGCCGACGACAAAAGCCAACAGCCCGTCAGTTATCGTACCTCTGTATAGGGAGTAAATAAGCCCGGCCGCAAGGACCGGGAAGGTAATGTAGTTCGGAATGATGTATTTCCTCGCATCGGTGATCCCCGCATACGTCACCGGTACCATGCAGCCAAACAGTAGGGCTAAGTCCAAGTTTTTCCCTCTCCTTCGTTGTTGTTTTAGCTGGGGAAAGCAGCCTGCTGCCACCCGCCTTCTTTCTCTGGCCCGGGCCCGTATTTCTTCGGTTATTTCGGGCACCTCCAGTTCGTTAGTGACTTTCGTAATCCTTGACTATTTTCAGTTTTCCATGGTCAGCCACTAAAAGAACTGGAACGATTCCCGGCTTATAGTCGGAGTAGTACACGGTTTTCAGCCCATAGGCTGCTAGTTTGGCGTTTGTTTCGGCAACGTAGTTGCCTTCGTTGTAGATAGCAACAAGATGCGGCCTCTTGCTCTCCGGTAGGGATGCCGCCCACTGTAAGGCTTCCCCACAGTGGGAGCACCACCAGGAAAACAGGAGCGCCGGTTTTTTGGTCAGGTCTAAATCCATCTCCGCCCCTTCTTCTGTCTGGACACGAAGATTGGTCGGTTTAAACTTGACCGGGTTTGGTTGGGTCTCCCCCATTTTGACAGGGTTTGGCTGGATTTGGCCGGGTTGTTTTTCAGTCGGGAGACAGGCTTGTTCGACAGCCGCCGCCTGAACGGTCATTGGCAGTTCAGTTGCAACCGGTGCAAACTCCACGATTCTACAGGCTATAACCAGCGCCGCCACCGGGATCAATAACCCCAGGTGTCTTTGGCGCATTTCCCCCAAGGATAGCAGTGCGATCGCAAAGGTGATGGCAAACATGAAGAGGCACGACAAACATAAGAACTGGCCAGCCGTACGCACAATCAGGTACCCGTGATACATGAGCCCAGCCACGGCGATAAACCGCAGCCAATCCCGCACTCCTGCGGTAAAAAGAACGGAAATGATCAGGTAGAACATTACCCCGTAAAGGGGAATAGGAAGCCCCAGCATTTCCCCTCTCAGGCACTCCGCCCCTATGAGGCATCGCCCCGTAGCCAGGTACAAGGCCAGCCCCGCGCCAATGACCGACACAATATACCCCGGCAGCTGCATTTTCTCCCTCACCGCATCACCCCCTCACCAAAGCACCAATCGCAGGATCTTCCAGGGATTGAACTTACCGGTATAAATCAGGTACCCAAGGGCAGCGATGGCCGCAACCAGCACTACCCGGATCAGGCGCTTATATAGCCTCGACCCGGCAAGCATCAGCCAGATACCAATAACCGCAAGGAAGGCCAGAACCAACTCCCGTTGGGCTTTGTACGCCGCCCAGTTAATTGCCCATTGAAGATTTTCCATGCTCACCCCCCCGGCGTTTCTTCAAACCTGTAGTATTTCGTTTCGTGTATCGTGATCTCGCTGTCGAAAGGGCTTCCCCCCATCAGGCCGTTCACCAGCGGCAGGAACACCGGCGACCGGCAGGTCACTTCGACAGCGAACAGGTTTGAAGCCGGTTGATAAACGAGAACTCGGGATCGGTCAGGGGTTATGCCCTCGGCCTGTAACACCTCGTAGCCCCGGTTGATCCCCGCGTGAAGGTCCCCTGACACTGCTGTCTCACGCCCCGCCTCCCTTGCAGCTGAGGCCAGCGCCAGGCGTTCCTTCAACAGCAGGCTGAAGTTGCAGATCCCCGCCCAGATGATGAGAACAAGCATAAAACTGATCACAAACTCAAGCATTGCAGTTCCCCGGTTGTCCCGCCATAGTCTCTTGACCAGCTTTCGCATTGCTGCCTCCTTTCTTGATCCCCTCCTCAACGGGTTAATTCCCGCCTGTTGCATCTGCCGGCGAATCGTTCCGACCGTATGACCAGCCGTTTTTGATCACATCGTAGAACGAGGCTGACTGCCAGGCCCGGGAGATGGGTATGTCGTTTATCCCGATCAATTTGAGAAAAGTAGTCTCCACTCCCCCTTCTGCTTCCGCCTTTACGGAAGGACCGTAAGGTGAACTGCTGCTGTAAACAGTGATTTTTGACGAATCTTTCCTGTCTAATAGGCTAGGCCAGTTCAGGTCAAGGATGGAGTTAGCGATACTTTCGGTGTTTGCAGGGTATTCCAGCCAGCGCTCCTCGATGCCAAGGAAACTGTCGCAGGAGTTTCGCCTCCACCCACCCTTGCCTATTATGTAATCTTCCTTGCCAGGCGGGGACGCCAGGCCATCGGTTGCACAATAACTGCTAACTCTCCCTTTGTCGTCTACTTCATATTCCCGGTGGCCCCGAAGCACATTGACTTCAACATATTTCTCGGCGTTCCTGGCCCCGGCTAAAGAGGCCGCCTGAACCGTGGTAAGCAGTTCCTCCCTGGCCACCCAGGCCCGGGCAATATCGGTGGCTAGCCCGGTTAGAAGGAGAAGAAACATTATGACCGCACACGTCAAAACCAGAATGTTGCCCCGTTCATCTCTAATCAGTCGCTTCAACATTTTATCGACCTCCAACATAAATCGGGTGTGGCTTTGTGTACCCAGACCTTAATGGGTACTCAACATAGTAGCTAGTCTGTTCCTGGAGAGTTATCTCTTTATCCCACGGCTTGTTCCCCAGCAAAGATCCGATGCCCGGGGCTGTAATCGGGGTGGTGTAAGTTACGGTTGCGTTGATGCGCCTTATCCCCACACCGGGAGAGCCCACCGAAAATTGGGCAGTGCCACCTATTCCCCCAATATCAAATATCTCTTTTCCTTTCTTAAGGGCCTTTTGGTTGTTTCCGGTTACCGCCGCGGTGTTAGCCATTTCCCTTGCTGCGTCCTGGGCCACAAGTTGGTTGTTGAGCAGCAACGCGAAATTGATCGTCCCCAGCAGTAGAGCGATGAAGATAGGGAAAACGACCGCGAACTCCAGGATTGTTGATCCATCTCGCCGACGAATTATCTTCAACATAAACACACCTCCTACAAAATGAGAAACGGGTACCGGATTGGTACCCGCGTTCGTTACTGAAACTCCTTCGCCAGGGCGGCCATTTGATTTACATTTGCCCTTATATATGGTACTATAACACTAGAGGTGAAGGTAGTGAGTAGGCTGAAAAAGCTGCTGAAAAAAATCAAGGATAATCCTAAGCAGGTGCGGTTTGAAGAACTAGACAAAATCCTAATCAGAGCAGGATTTTGTAGAAAGCAACCGCGAACAGGATCAAGTCACTATACATACACCAAAGGACCAAAACGAATCACCGTGCCATATGACCAACCACATATTGGCGAAGCATATGTGAAACTAGCGATAAAAATTCTAGAAGGAGAGATGAACGATGATTAACAAAGACCTTGAATACTACCTGCGGCTACCTTACCGTGTAGTCCTTTACCCCTCAAATGAAGGGGGATACGCTGCCGAGATTCCCGAGTTGCCCGGTTGTATAAGTCAAGGACAAAGCAAAGAAGAAGCACTTAAGATGATTGAAGACGCCAAAATTTGTTGGTTGGAATCTGCCCTTGAAGATGGCATTGAAATCCCCGAACCTACTGAAGCGGAAGAATACTCCGGAAAACTCAACATCCGAATGCCTAAGTCTCTTCACCGGACTTTGGCCAAAAAAGCTCGTGACGAAAAAGTCAGTCTGAATCAGCTTATCGTCTATCAGTTGGCCCGGGGGCTCGGGCAACCTTTAAAGAGTAAAAAATGAAAAACCTAGCCATTTTGTCTGAGCCATAGTTTGTTTTTTTCACCTGGAATGCACACCAGCAACAAAGACTCCGCTATCATCATTCGGCATGTTAGGAAGAAGTTTTACATTCACAGTTACTGAATCGGAGTTGTTCCCGGGAGCGCAATCCCTGGTGTCAAGGGGAGTGGCAGTATACGTAAATGTGACTGAACCTGTTCCGTAGATTTTGGGAACCCAAACCACATCATGGCTCTGGACCTTGTCAAGGCTGAAGGTACTTGTTTCCCTGTACCCGTTAGGACCTGTGGTGGCCACCGATACCCTAACTGGCCCATCAGGGCCATCGTTGGCACGCTTAACGGTGGCGGTTATTTTAACGTTTCGCCCATCCTTACTTCCGTAAACCAGCGACGGTTCATAACGTGCGTTAACCACGGAAATGTCTGTGCATTCTGGCAGGGGCGGCAGCACTTCGACGTAGTTGTTGTCCCAGTTCAATTCCCCGATGGGTTGGGTCTTGGTTGAGTTGATGGCAAACACCATCTTTGTTCCTGGTTGTGGTGCGCTGACTTCAAGGGCACGCGACTCACCCTTGCCAAAACCGGGCAAATCAATGGTATTTGGCAGTCTCTTTTGCAGTTGCTCCGGTGTCATGGCCTTGACCTGAGCCAGCGTGACACTGGCATCAACCACTCCCCAGGCGACGGTCGTATCGACCTTCTCCTCCGTCTTCCCTTCCGGGAAGGTCGCTGTTACCTGAGCTTTTTTGTTGCCGTCAACCAGTTTCTCTTCTGACAGAGCTAAATCATGCGGTACTGAAAGCTTAAAGCAGAGGAGTTCGCCATCTCTGTCCCCGTCGTTGACCCCCACCAGGAGAAGGCCGGTTTCCATATTGCCGGAGGCCAAAGTCATCTGGGTACCGGCACCGCTAAACCTGCTTTTCCAGTTGGCCATCGCCCCACCCTGGAGGTGCAGCACTGTTTGTGCCGGTTTCGATCCGTACTTGGCGAACTCATAAAGGGCACCGTTTGCCCCATTGAAGGCGTAGATGTTTCCCAGGCTGTCGCCTATCAGCACAACTCCTGCCCTGCCCCAGACCACGGGAGAGTTCGCGGCCATACCTTCCAGCTCAACTTTCCATTTGAGGGCCCCGGTAGCTTTATCCAGTCTCACCAGGACGCCTTTGCCGTTATAGTTGCGGACCCCGAAAAACACACCCGTAGGGGTTACCGCCGGTGAGTCGTTGATGAAGCAGCTGCCCAGTGGTCTAACCCGCCAGACCTCTTTCCCGGTGTCTTTCAAAAGCCGATAGAAGGTGCCGCCTTTGTCCGAGAAATAGACGCTGTCGCCGTCCACAGAGATCGAAGCTGGGACGCCGGCTGCGGTGGTGTAACTCCAAAGGGTGGTGAGCTTGATGACACCTTTACTGTCGGTCCAGACTTTAAAAGCAGCTACTTTACTGCCGCTGTCCAGGCCGATTACGAAAGAATCTGGTCCCAGTCTTCCGGCGGAAGAAGTAATGCGTCCGTTTGTAATTTGAAACCAGTGCTTTTTATACTGGCCTTTGCTGAGGTCCTGAACAACGTGGATTTTCCCATCAGCTGTAGCAACAACAACGGTGTCGTTCGCTAACAAAAGGGGAGCCGAGACTATTTCATCTGTAAGAGGAACACTCGGTTTTTCAGTGAGGGTATCTGCATTACAGTAAGCCATATAATATTTTTGCCCTTGTGAGCTTTGACGCAGCCCGGTACCGTAATAGATTCCCCCATTTCCATCATATGTCGGGTCGCTATGTGACGGGGTGCTGCTGTTTTCTACATGCCCCAGTTCCACCGGCATGCCTTCGGCTTTCGCATCCAACATCCATAGTTTACTGCCACCCAGGTGATAGATTTTGTCCCCTATTAGAATTGGCTGGCTCATACTGGCTCCGGAATTGTGCTGCCAGTTGAATTCCAACGGCGGCCCGATATTCTCGCTGGAGTACCTTGTCCGTTCCGGGCTGCCACCAAACTCTGTCCAATCATTGGCCCAGGCAATTTGAGGGAATAGAAGAACGGCACTGACTAGTGCCGCCACGAATATACGAAAGATTTTCAAGTTTGGAGCCTCCTTTATAGCGTTATGATTGTACCGCCTTGGTCCTCCCCAGGAGCCTCGGGAGGTGCTGGCGGGTAATACACCCCTTGACTCCCCCCGCTATTCCCACCAGTGTTGCCTCCGTTGCTCTTGCCATCCCCGGGCGTCTCCGGCAGACCGTTCTGCAGCCGGACCAGCATCAGCATCCCTTCCACCCTCTGGGCGGTCCGCTCACCGTGGTACTTGCCGTCGTTGTAACCCGAGATTACTCCGGCCCGGACAGCGTTCAGGATGTCGGCGTTATTGACGATGTCGGGAAGCGTAGCGTCGGGGTTGACCACCTTGCAGTTGAACTTCACGACGGCCCGGCCCATCCACAGTCCCATCTCCTGCCTGGTGATGGCTGCGTTCCAGTTCCCGGTGTTGCTCGGGATAATCCCCTTGGCGACCAGGGCCTGCACCCGGTTGATGTACCAGAGAGTCCCCTTATCGTCCCCCAGGTTCAGAACCCGTCCCAGGAGAGCAGCGAATTCTGCCCGGGTATTGGCCTTGTTAAGGTTCAGGTATTTCTTCCCCTTTACAGTCGTACCCACAAGCAGGTCGGTCTTGATCGCCTGTTCGATCTGGGCTTTGGCCTCCGGCTTAGTATCCAGCCAGGCCGGCCAAGTCTTGCCCTTACCCCAGTCAACATACGAAGTCGGAGTGCCGGCGTAGGCAACGCCCGTAACGATAAACGCCATTAAGACGGTGATTACAATTACCTTCTTCACGATTTTTCCTCCGTTCTCTTCCCCTCAACAAGTTAGACGCTTCAAATAGTCGTATAGTTCCATAAAATAACAATTACCGGCGATATCTTCCAGGAGCCCATGCGATAAACGCGGTTTCCGCAGAGATGATTTCATCCCCACGGAGGCAACTTCCTTTTATAAAATGGGAAAGGCGGCTTGTTGAGCCGCCCCCGATAACTGCGCCGTTTAGTGCCCGAGTCGTCCCCGTAAGTCCTCAAACACGTTGCCAATGGAAGTGCCAAGGGCCGACATCACTCCCCAAGCAGCCAGAATCAGGAGGACTGCTAGGGCGGCCCATTCCAGCATGGCCAGCCCGTCTTCCCCTTTAATAAATATCCCGATATTTTCCTTAATCATCTTGAAATTTTCTCCTCTCGATTTTTTACAAGTTCACCGTCCCAGAACCTGTCCGAACTGCCTGACTGCCGGGAAAGCCATCAGTACCATCAACGGGAACACAACAAACACCAGCATCGGTAGAATCATTTTTACCGTCTGCTGCCCGGCCCGTTTCTGGGCCATGTTCCTCCGCAGCGTTGTCAGCTGGTTGGCAAAGCTCCGGACCGAATCCGCTACGGGAGATCCGTAGAACTCAGCCTGCAGGATGGCCCGGATTAACTGGGTCAGTTCGTCAACCCCGCACCGATGGGCCATGTTCTGCAAAGCGTTCCTTCTGGTGTTCCCGGATCCGATCTCATGCAGGGTGACATCAAGCTCTTTTCCGATCTCACCTCCCAACCTTCTTCCTACTTGAATCAGCGCTGTCTGGACATCGCCGCCCCCGGCATCGAGTACGGTTGCCAAGAGGATGGCGAAGTCAGGTACGTCTCTTGATATTTTGGTTTGGCGTTCCTGTACCTTGCGGTTCAAGTACAGGTCGGGGGCTATGTATCCCAAAAACCCTATAAGGAGCATCGGCACTGCGTTACCTCCAAACAAGGCCGTCCCCCCAGCCAGGCTAGAAAATACTATTGCAGCCCCTATCTTGATTGCCAGAAACTCCGTGATAGTTAAGTCCTTAAACCCGCCCCAAAGGAACTTCTTTTCAATTTCCTCCAGCAGGGTCTCCGGGTAGACTTTCCCCACCAAGGGCAAAAACACCCGGGCTGTCCCCTGAAGAAGGGACGCGGGCTGAGTTTCTTTCCGGGAAGGCTTGTACCAAGTTGAGGCTAATAGCAGGAACACCGCTGTGCCGGCAAATAACCCGGCAAGGTAAACAATTTTAATCGCTATCATCTCCTAATAATCGACCCGGGACATATTGCGAAGCACCGTCCAGCCGATCAGAATCATTACGGAACATACCAAAAACACGATGTTCCCTAGTGCTTCGTTAAACAAGGGCGCCATGTACTGGGGTGATAGATGCCTGAACACAGCTATAAACGCAAAAGGCAGCATCGCCAGAACATTCGCCGACATTGTCCCTTCGGCCATCAGCCCTTCCACCTGTGATTGAAACGTCTGTTTCTCCCGGATGGAGTCCCCTAACCGGTCATATACAGCCGCCAGGTCGCCCCCTGTCTGAACGCAGAGAGCAGTAGCAGCCGCCATGACCTGGAGGTCGCGCGACTCGGTTCTTTTGGATGCCTCTTCTAACGAGACCGCCAGGGACCTACCGGACCGGTTTAGACGGATAACATACTCCAAAACATCTCTTGTCGGAAAAGGCGCGGCTAGAGATGCCTGCTCCCAGGCCTGCAGCTCACTGGCACCGGCTCTCAGAGCCGCAGCCATTAGGTTCAACGTTGATTCCAATTGCCCCTGGAACAGGTGCCGGCGCGCATTTATCCTGTAATTCGTCCAAGCCTTAGGTGCAAACAACCCGGCTGCAAGGCCGAGAATAGCAAACCCGGGTTTCCCGGTTATCATAATTACAGCTATTGCCCCGGCAATGGCTCCGACCACCCCTACCAGAAACAGTTTTTCCTTATCCAGGTTGAGACCGGCCAGGAGGAGATCATCGGTAAACTGTATTCGTTTTTGGGGTTCTGGAAAACTTGTTTTGCGGTAGGTTTCCCAATGTGCGTCTTTCCGTCGTTTCTGGATTCCCAATAAAAACAGAAATACAGCCAAAGCCGTCAGTGCAAAGTACAAGAACAATCCCTTAACCCTCTTTCTTCAGGAAGTCCTTAATATGATCCTGTTTGGTGAACGAGTGCTGGGTCCGAACCCAAGTGTCTTCATCTTTTTTGAAGGTGTAGATTTCAGTCAGCTTGACCCCAAGGTCGCCGCTCCCCTCCCGTTTTTCGATTCCCTGAACCTCGCAGATGTGGTCGACCCTTCTTATGCCCTGCCGGTCTTTTTGCAAATGGACTACCATGTCCACAGCTGAGGCTATCATCTGCAATACAGTCTCCCGCTTCAGGTCCACCGCCATCTGCACCATGGAGGTCAACCGTGAGTTTACCATATCATAAGCACTGTTCGCATGCCCGGTTGACATAGACCCGTTGTGACCTGTATTCATGGCCTGAAGCATATCAAAAGCCTCGCCCTGGCGGCATTCCCCAACGATTATTCTTTTGGGTGCCATCCTTAGAGTCATGGCCACCAGATCCCTCTGGGTGATTTCCCCTTTCCCTTCTACGTTGGCCGGGCGAGCTTCAAGTCTTCTCACGTTCAGGTGTTGGAGCTGCAGTTCGGCAGGGTCTTCCACGGTGATTATGCTCTCGTCTTCGGGGATAAATGACGCCAGCACGTTTAACAGGGCAGTTTTCCCGGACCCGGTGCCGCCGCTGACAAAAACGTTCCGCCGGGCTTTAACGCAGGCCTCCAGAAAGCCCATCATTTCCTGGTTCAAAGACTGGTTCTTTAACAAAAGGTCCGCCGTAACATCCTGGCGGAACCGGCGGATTGTGACCTGCGTCCCTTCCACTGCGATAGGCGGAATGGCTGCCTGCAGACGCGAACCGTCCGGGAGTCTCGCCCCCACTGTGGGGTTGCTGAGGTCAATCCGCCTCCCCGTGGGTGCCAGCATCCGTTCGAGAACGTCCCGTACATGCTGTTCGTCCCTAAATGTTACCGGTTTACCCTGACCATCTACCGCAAGCCAGGTCTTCCCTTCTTTCTCGATCATCACATGATTGTATTTCCTGACGATAATTTCAGTGATGTACTCTGCCCCGGGGCCCGAAAAAAACGGTTCTAAAGGCCCGTACCCCAACAAATCGTCAACAATGTCTTCCACCAGGCAGATTATCGCCGGTTTTGGCAGGGACGGGTGATGTTCCTCGATCAGCTGCCCCACTACCCGCTTCACCTTCTGGTGCACGTCCGGTGAGTGCCGATCCGCCAGATCTTGAGCGGTGAACTCCCTTTCGATCTTTTGCCGGGCCAGAGGGATCAGCACCTTCAAGTATTCGGTTTGGCTTTGAGCGCCTTCGTTTTTTGGTTTACTTTCTTGAACCTGCGGTGAAGGATTACCCCCCCCTGCCTGATCAAGCCTTCTTTCCAACCCGCTTTTGTATGTCATCTGCTTTCGTCCTTTCGGTTACTGTTCCGCCGTTTACCTGTCGACAGTTTCCAAGCCTACTTCTTGAAAATCCCAAACAAACCACCCTTTTTTTGCTCTTGTACTTTCATGGGCCGGTCAATGAACAGCGGCGAAAAGTAGTTTATCACCTGCTTGATGGCCTGGGTATAAGAGCCATCCGGATGGGTCAGCACATACGGACAGCCGCGCATGACCCCGTGCGACACCCCCGGATCATAAGGAAGCCTTCCGATAAAGGGCAATGGCAAAAGCTCCTGCACCTTTGATTCAAACTCCGCCGGGGTTATGAGGCAGGGGTCCCCGGCCCTGTTGACAACCGCGTGTAATTTTTCCACCTCGGTGGTGGGCAAATCATACACCAACCGGTACAACTCCACCGCGTCCCGGATGTCCTGAACGTCGGGTTTGGTAACCACCACAACCTTGTCGGCTGCTTCAATCGTGCTCAAAGTTGCTTCGGGCATGAAACTCGGTGGCACGTCGCAGATAACGACGGTGCAGCGCTTCCGGAGAATGTTGATAATCTTTTTGACCAACTCTTCGGTGATCACGGTAGACTTGGCCACGCTGGGAACCCCCGGAATGACCAATAGCCCCGACGCTTTATGCAGGAGCAGGCACTCGTCGATGTCCTCACGTGTGGGGTTTTCCGGCATGTACTCCCATGCCACCACCGATTTTGGGGCCAAGGCCTCGGCCTCACCCAGGTTTAACTGAATATGGACATTGCCACTTTCATTAAAATCAACTAACGCAACGCTTATTTTTCCGGCGTTGCTCAGACACGCCGCCGCGCAGGCCATGTTCGTGGAAACGGTCGTTTTCCCTACCCCGCCCTTGGTACCGGAGGTGACGGCTATTACCAACTGCCTGACGGCAACGGCCTGTGTTTCCTGCCAGACTGCTTCTTTCCCTTCCGGGCCTCTACCGGAAGCATATTCGGGGAGGTTTAGCCGGCGCCGGGACATATCTTCACGTGCCTGATCCACCCATTTTTCAATCTGCTCGGACAACTCCTGGGGGGACAGCCTCTTATCAAATACGTCACGTATTCCCAGTGTAACTGCCTGTTGCACCAGACCCGCCCAGGGGGAATCGCTCAAAAGAAAAATAACCGTTCCCGGTGATACTCTTGCTATCTGCTGGGCAGCATCCATCCCGTCCATGTCAAGAAGGCTCTGGTCAATTAATACCGCATCCGGGGCTCCGTCTTTTGATTTTTCGATCGCATCCTTCCCACTGGAAGCCAGATAAGCCACTCTCAACCTGTGGTGGCCATTAAATCCGGCTCTAAGATAATCTCGGTAGCCTGGATCGTCATCACAGATTAATAGGCGGATGATGTCAGACATAACATACTCTCCTTACTGTTGTGGAGATTGGGCCTGCTCGGGCAAGCCGAAAACGCCCGTTAAGGTTACCGGGTGCGCCACTGACTGCGCCTCAGCCATATTGGTTGTCGTGACAATACTCCCTTTTGCCAATGCCAGGGAAACCTGAGGCACCTGGGTGCTTGGTACCGCCACAACGACTTGTGCGTCTTTGGCATAAGGGGATTTGGGGTCAATATTTGGGACAAACAGAACTGTGGCTGCCTGGACGAGTAGTTTGGATGTGGTCTCCGTCCCTTTGCCGCCCACCCCCGGCACATCGACTACTCCCGTAATGTCCAGCTTGTCACCAGGGACTAGGTTTAGACCCAGTGTTGCCTCGGGGGGAAGCGCAATGGCCCGAAAATCCTGTCCACGGGCTAGGGCACGTGAGGCAACTGTTCCGCCCTCTTCTATGAAGTCTGCCAGGTGGTCTTTTCGAATTATGTCCCCTTTGGCGACCGTTGCTCCTAGGCGGTACCCTTTGCTAATCTCTTCCTCGGTCATAGCATCACCGGTTACCGCGGCTTTTGGGACCTTTGACACCGCGACCGTCTGCTTGTCAATCTTGTCCCCGGGTTCTAGAGTCTCCTTTGCCACAACGACCATTTGCGAAGGAATGGCGGCTTTAATTGCCCCTACAACTAAAAGGCCCGCCAGAACGGCGGCCAATAGAGCGAAGATTAAGTACGGGTTATGCTCTTTTTTCTTCGTATCCCCGATAGAAATCATGGAGCCTTGGTTTTTTCTCAGGCTGAACATCCTTCTCCTCCTTTTTTACTGCTTGATTAGATGTACAACAGGCACTTATTAAAATTCAAACCGGCGTCCAGCACCGGGCTACTGCTTCGGACTGAGCCACGGGATCACGTGAAACCGACAACACTGACAGGCCATACTCCTTGAAAAGGACGGCTCCGTCACCGATTACGGCCCCACAGTCGTAAGGCCTCCAGTGTGCCCATGCCTTGAGCATGTTAGGCGTGACCTTGTTGGCCACAAGCAGCCTATCGTGAGGAGCTCGGAATTCCGGTTCGTCGCCTGCATCGATGATGACGTAATTAGCTAGGTCCCCTGCTGTCTCCAATATCGCCTGTAACGGAACCTGGTACCCGCTTGACGGGTCTTTTGACATCGGGTCTAAGGGGAAGCAGAAGAGCTGCTTGTCTATCCCCACCGCAGTCTCAACATACCTCCAGTCGAACTTCCATAGGTCCCCTTTCGGTATGCCAAGCAGTTCGGCCAAAGTGGGAGACTTAAAGGCCGCGTCAATCAAAACAACAGAATTCGCCTGCTCATTCAACCTCCGTGCTATTTCCACTGTCAGGGCCGTTGTATCATTGCCCCCTCCCCATGGCGAGAAAATGGTTAGAACGTGGGATGTAAACCATACTCGAGGAGGTTGCGGCGTGAAAACCGGTCGGGGAGGAAGAGCGACGTTAGGTTCCGGTTTGGCTGGCTGATAAATTTCCGGCGGCTCAGCGGCCGGAGTTCCCGTTGGTTCGGTTCCAACCGGCTGGCCTTGGGGTGGTTCAATTTCCGCTTCCGTTTCTACCCGACTCACTGCAGACTTAAACTCAACGTGCATTTGCTGTTGCTGTTTCTCTTCCGGTCTCGCGAAGTTGTCAGGCTCGTAAACGCATACCCTGTTCTTACCAGTGTTTTTTGCCCGATATAGAGCCAAATCTGCCTGCCTAACAATATCGCCACCGTCGTAGGCAGCTACCCCCAACGACAGAGTTGGTCCGACACCGGCTGCTTCCCAGGATCTATGCAGCCTTTCAGCAAGGGCCCTTATTTCTATCATCCCCGTCCGCGGGCAGCCGATAATGAACTCTTCGCCGCCATATCGGCATGAGATGTCACAATGCCGTAAATTTCCCAACAAGAAAGACCCAAATTCCCTCAATACCTCGTCACCAGCCTGGTGACCTTCCGAGTCGTTAAGCACCTTGAAGTTATCCAAATCGACCAAAATGACAGCAAATCCAGTTCCTAGTTTGGCTTTCCGCAACTGCTCGGAGAGCCAAGCGTTCCAAAATGTTCTTCTGTAGCACCCTGTCAAAGAGTCAATATTAGCTTGACTCCACAACTGTTTTAGCCGCTTTCGCAGGTTGAAAGTCTCCGCAATAACAGCGTCTGTAATTTTTTCTACACACCTATCAGCCCCTGCTTCAAGAAAGTTGTTTCCCCCCTTGCCTGTAACAATCAAAGGTATCGCCTGAAAGCGGGCATCCCTCCGAAGCTTTTTTATCTCTTGGACTCCCCAGGTGGAAGGAACAAACAATCCTTCGATTCCGGAGAGATTCGCATCCTCCAAACGTTCCCCATTGAGATAAGCAATTCCGCCTTCAGTCAATAATGCCGGTTTCGGCCCTTTTTTCCCTCTGGTTAAGGGCACCCTAACCAGGTTTCCTAAGACAGATTCTAACCTCGCAGCTTTTGTTTTACCTTGGGCCGGCAAAACAGTTTCGTCAGTTACCACTTCTCGATGAGGTACGTCAGCACCCAAGAACCCTGCCGCATCAGCAAACGTTCTCGCAGTACACAGCCAATCCTTTATGTCAGCTTCGCCAAAAGCAGTCACAAGATGGATATCGTAAATACCCAGGGCTGCAATTTGCCTTAGGAATTCCCTATCCTTAAATCGTTCTTGGTGAAAAACAGTCAAAATCCTGGATTGCGGTCGAGCCATTCTAATTTCCTTCAGTTTTTCGATTACAGACTGGGCCTTGCTACCTTTCATACCGGTGGACAAAACGGGAACATTCCCATGAACAAAAAAAATATCTGGGGCGTCTCCCCGACCAGACATTGCCCATTGGGCAGCAGAGTCCAACGTATAATCCCAGGCGCTGATTTCCGCCCACTTTTTTATTGCTTCCATAATCGCCTTCTTACCTTCCGGCATAACAAGATGGACGCGGAGCAAACTAACACCACCTCAAATCCCCGTTATCAGTCGAATAAAATGGATGTCAAATAGTTTTCCAGTTAGATTCGCCATGATCCAACAATCAATGGGTTTGGAAAAACCTTCGTTTTCTCATTTGTTCCCACCGCCATACCCAGGCAATCGCAACTGAGCTTGGCAACCAAAGTCGAAAGTGTCATGCGGCTGAAGAAACCCAGGATAATTTGTCTGAAGGATTCACCCCACGCTTATCGAAACTCCGGATTACGGGGTCGTAGTGTGAAGAGGGAAAGCTTCGCCACCCCACAAGTTCCAGTATTAATATGTCTGCCCCGTCGGATACCCTTGTTTGGTTCAAGTATCCACGTCTACGGCAAATTGACTTAGACCAAAACTGTTTTGGAATTGGTTACCTGTTCCTAGCTGAGAAGCTTGTATTGTAATGTTCCCCTTGGATTTCCGTTTTTTGATATCTTTACCGGATTAAACTGAAAGGTTTGTTTATAATGCTAATCTCATAGTCTGTAAAATCATTGGAACGGTGAATCTTTGTTTAGCCTGTTCCTTAACCAATTGATTTCCGACCCTTTCCCATTCTTTGCGAAGTAAATCCAGGGGGAATCTAATAATACGTTGTTTATCCTTGGTTATGTCGTCAGCCGATCCGTTCTTAACCTCGCTTAAATGAGCCGAAACACCGGGAGTTACTTTAATTCTGGCTTCTTGGCCGCAATACTTCAAAACATTTTTAATTTCTTCCCTTGATAAAGGTTTTTCTCTCAAGACCCGAATCACACCAGGAAATTTTTTTAACCAGTGCCATACATTAGCGTTCATTTCGGAAACCTTGATGAAAATGTAGCCCTTCAATATCGTTTCATAGTTTTCACGAATGCCGGACTTCGAAAAGGTTACTACTCTGTTTGTCGCAGTTACAGCTTTTTTTACCGGATTTGATTGTGAATAATACTGCCGTATATTGTACACTAAGGCTTCTTCGCTGCCGGTCTTTACTTGAACCGCGTACCAAAGACCTCCGTAATATTTCATTTCCTTTGGAGTAGGTCTTATGATGTAGTTTTGTTGCCGTGATGTTGTTCTTGGGGACATATTTGACAGAACTTTTGATAGGGCTGACTTCCATTGTTTTGAAACTTTCCCCGTATCGGCTTCCAACCGCTCGGCAATCTCTTTGAAGCCGATTTGATCTGTATAGTGCGAAACAAAAATCTGTCGCTCCACATCAGTCAAACCTCGTAAATAAATAGTGTCAATCTCTTCTCCGCGCCTGTATCGAAATAGGGTTTCCGCGTATAAACAGTTGTTGGCTAAAGCGGCCATTTGTCTGGCGGCTAAAAACGCGGTTTTGTTTTCGGAGAACGGATCGATGTGTTGGAGATTTAGTTTTTTTGCTTGTGAAACAAGGTACCGGGAATACTTTAAATGGGCAAGCAGTTTTAGGGAATCCATCCTAACACTCCCAAATTAAAGGCGGAAAAGCCCAGCAGGCCTTTCTCTGACCGTTACCGAACCTTTTCCCCGTCTTTGTGTAAACGTTCTGTTAACATCGCTTTGGCTTGGGCACCCCTGCCTAGGCCGATTTGTAGGTCGGTTTGTTCACGTTGTGTTATCATCTTAGTTTACGTTAAGTGAATTGTCAAGGTTTTCGGGTCTTTATTCCTCTTGATGGTTCACGTCGCGTGAGTTATAATATAGAAATCTTAGAGAAACAATAAGAATATGTAAAATTATGGTTGACCAGTATTATTTTTGCAAACTCGGGAGGTCCTGGAATTTAATGGTGGGTAAACGTTTGCGCCTCCTTCGAACCGAAAGGAATATTACTCAGGAGCAGCTTGGAAAAATCCTGGGGGTTGGCAAAACCGCCATCTCACAGTATGAGAACAGCGTACGCCGGCCTGACGCTGTTATGATCCGGCATATGGCGGAGTTCTTTAATGTGTCCACTGATTATTTGTTAGGGCTGGAAAACCACAATGGGGATAACCACGAAAAGGCTGGCAAACTTCCGACGGAAGCCCGGCTGTTTCTTAAAGATTTCGAGGAGTTCATTCTGACGCGGTATTGCGGAAACAATGGCGGCAGTGCTCTGCCCCATGAAGATCCCGAGTTGACGGAATTTATGGAGGAGTTTAATCGGCGGGATGATTTGCGGCTGCTGTTCAAGCAATTGAAAACCCTTCCACCTGAAGCCGTCAGACAGATAACCTCCTTAGTGCAAATGATCAAAGAGAACCACTGACCGACCTAACCAAATGTGAATGAGCCCAAGGAAAAGAAAAGCCCCTCCTTGGCGTGAACGGCTCCCCCTATAGTAGACTCGGATTAAAACCTCCGCAAAATCTACTTTAGGGGGTTGTTTTATGATTAAATGGAAAAGCGCCCGTTGAATTTCTCAACGAGCGCTTTTAGACCTTACTGATAGGTGTCTGCTATTTAGTCAAACAGCTTGCTGACCGACAGGTCCTCATGGATGCGAATAATGGCTTCCCCCAGCAGGGGGGCCACGGACAACACTGTCATCTTGTCAAGTTTCTTTTCCGGCGGCAGCGGTATGGTATTGGTGACAATAATCTCTTTAATACTGGAATTCTGCAGCCTCTCCAGGGCCGGTCCGGACAGCACCGGATGGGTGGCACAGGCATAGACTTCTTTTGCCCCCAGTTCCATCAGCACCTGAGCCCCGAGGGTAATGGTGCCGGCAGTGTCGATGATATCATCGGTCATCACTATCGTCTTCCCCTTAACCTTCCCGATGATATTCATGACCTCCGCTACATTTGGTTCCGGCCTCCGTTTATCGATAATAGCAATGGATGCGCCTATCCTTTCAGCCAGATCCCTGGCCCGGGTGACCCCCCCGAGGTCGGGCGCGACAACCACCAGGTCTTCCAGGTTCTTGGTCAGAAGGTATTCGGCCAGGATCGGGACACCGGGAAGGTGATCGACCGGAATGTCGAAAAACCCTTGAATCTGACCGGCGTGAAGATCCATGGTCACAACCCGCCTGGCCCCGGAAGTGGTAATGATGTTGGATACCAGTTTGGCCGAGATCGGGTCCCGTGCCCGGGTCTTCCTATCCTGTCGGGCATACCCGTAATACGGGATAACAGCATTGATCCGCCTGGCGGAAGCCCTTCGCAGGGCGTCAACCATAATGAGCAGTTCCATGATGTGCTCATTGACTGGAGGGCATGTCGGCTGAATGACGAACACGTCAACCCCCCGAACACTTTCATCAATGGCAACGCTTATCTCGCCGTCACTGAAATGCTGCACTTTTGCCGCCCCCACTGATACCCCCAGGTAATCAGCGATTTCCTCCGCCAAAGCGGGGTTGGCGTTGCCGGTGAAAATTTTGAGCTTCTTACTGTAAATAGACACGAGGAACCCTCCAATCACGAGTTCAGATCAATCGTTCAGTTTCGAGGATTTATCCTCCTCCGCTCCCGGTTTTTTGTCCATGGACTCCCGTTTTCTTTTGGCCCATTTGTCTATGTTTTTTTGGCGAGTTCTGGCGACAGCCAAAGCTCCAGCCGGAATTTCGTGGGTAATGGTGGACCCGGCCCCAATCACCGCGCCTTCACCGACCCGCACCGGAGCCACAAGGTTGGTATTGGAACCAACAAAGGCATAATCATCGATAACGGTTTCGGATTTCCGAAAACCATCGTAATTGCACGTAATGGTTCCAGCCCCAATGTTGACCCCCTTGCCGACAACCGCATCGCCAACATAACTTAGATGCGGCACTTTACTGCCCTGGCCGATGGTAGATTTCTTGATTTCGACGAAGTCCCCCACCTTGACGCCTGCCTCCAGGACAGTTTGGGGCCTCAGGTAGGCAAACGGCCCTACCGTACAGTCATCGCCGATCCGACTGTCCACCACCATCGAGTTCCATATTGCTGTCCCGTTCCCGATTTGAGATTCGGTAATGCGGGTCCCGGGCCCTATTTCGCAGCCGGAGCCAATGGAGGTGCCGCCTTGAATGATGGTAAAGGGAAAGATAACCGTGTCCGGACCCACCACCACCCCGGAATCAATAAACGTCGAACCCGGATCAATGATTGTCACTCCTCCGATCATCAACTCTTCCACCAGTCGCCACCGGAGTATTTTTTCCGCCTGGGCTTGCTGCACCCTGCAGTTAATTCCCAGGGTCTCCTCTTCTGCAGCCGCCACAGTCTCCACCTTCCCACCGGATCGGTTAATCACGGTGACGCAGTCGGTCAGGTAGTATTCTCCCTGGGCGTTGATAGGAGCAATCTCGGATAGTGCCTTGAATAACTGTGCCCTGTCGAAGCAGTAAATCCCTGTGTTTATTTCCGGTATTTGCCGTTGTTCAGGGGTCGCGTCTTTTTCCTCAACGATTTCTGCTACTAACCCCTGAGCATCCCGAACAATTCGGCCGTACCCGTGCGGGTCTTTGTATAAGGAAGTAAGAATGGTGACCACCGCCTGACCGGAAAGGTGTTGCTCCAACAGTCTCCGCAGCGTATCCCCGGTAATTAAGGGTGTGTCCCCGCAAAGGACCATCACCACTTCTTCGTCGGGTTTGATGGCCGGTTGAGCCACCATTACTGCGTGGCCGGTCCCCATTTGCTGCACTTGATTCACATAATCCACCCGGTCGCCAAGCGCCCGGGTTACCTGTTCCGCCCCATGGCCGATTACGGCAATTATTCTTTCCGCCCCTGCTTGACGGGCAGCCTCAATTACATGTTCCACCATATAGCGCCCGCACACCCGGTGCAGCACCTTGGGCAGGGCCGACTTCATTCGGGTACCTTTTCCGGCAGCCAATACAACTGCTACAACTTTCTGCACTCTGGATCCCTCCTGAACGGCTCTGGTTAGTCATATCCGCGTGAGACAGGTCCTATACAAGGCAGGCAACCGTTTTATAATTCGACATGAAAAAGGGGTTTCCTTTCATTCCTTTTGGAAAAAGAAAAGAAAACCCCTTCTGCAATATCTGGTCGAGCTGTGCGCCTTCTATGCAATAGCTTCCGTATATGCCTTGAGAACCGCTGATTGGATTATCTCCCTGGCACCGGACGAGATGGGATGAGCTATATCCCGGAATTCCCCCTCCGGAGTCTTCCGACTGGGCATTGCCACAAACAGCCCGTTTTGCCCCTCAACCACCTTGACGTCGTGTACAACAAAAGCATCATCGAAGGTAACCGAAACTATGGCCTTCATCTTTCCCTCAAGATTAATTTTACGGATTCGGACGTCAGTCACATTCATCTCTTCACCACCCTTCCCCTCAGCCGGCGCGGCCAAAATCTAGTAGCGCTGTAGTATTATTCTTCGCAATCCAGAAAATTCCTTCTCTTTTCAAAATAAAAACCAGATTTTGTTTTGTTTCACAAAATCTGGTCACTAATTTCGCTTTGATCCGCCTAATAGGAGTCTGCTGCAAAACATGTTTTAGGCAATGATTTGTATAATTTGCCTCGAACACAAGACGTGTTGAAAAAGCTCCAGATGCTAGGCGCATCAAGCATTCGCAGCGATGGCGTACTAAACGTACGTCGAGCAAGAATGCGCGGATGGAACGACGCAGATGGACTTTTGCAATGGTCTCCTAGGCCTCAATTCCAGGACTAATGAATACCCGGCGTTCTTCTTCATCCAATTTTTCCAAAGTTAGTAGCGACAAATAATCATCAACCAGCTTCTTCCTTGGTTCATTAGTGCTGATAAGAACCCCGATACCAAGGACTTTGGCGCCGAATTCATCACTCAGTTCCTTCATGCCCCGGGCGGTCCCCCCCGCTTTCATAAAATCATCAATAATGATTACCCGCGAGCCGGTGGGCAAAGCCCGTCGGGACAGGGACATTGTCTGGATCCGGTGGGTGGAACCCGACACGTAATTGATGCTTACCGAAGAGCCTTCTGTCACCCGGCTGGCATCACGGACTATCACCAGCGGGACCCGAAAAGCCCGAGCAGTCATTAGGGCCAAAGGAATGCCCTTCGTTTCCATGGTCATAATCACATCCGGCTCCAGATGGGAAAAGCATGTGGCGAAGATCTCCCCAATTTGTGAGGCCATTAAAGGGTCGTAGATGATATCCGCCATGTAGAGAAAGCCCCCCGGAATAATCCTTTCCGGCACGGATACCCTCTCGGCCAATTTCTGCAAAAACTGTCTCAAGCGGCCTTTTGGCCAGTTGGGAACATACATTGCCCCCCCCGCTGCCCCGGTGATAGTTTCCACCTGCCCGAAACCGTACGTTTGAAAGGCTTCTTTTAGGATGCCGAGGTCTTCACTGATGGTAGACTTGGCGGCGTCAAACAGTTCCGCAAACTGGCCTAGAGGGAAGACGGTCCTTGGCTTCTCCAAAAGCATCTTGCACATGACTGAGATTCGTTCACTTCTTCGGGCCTTTTCCACTATTATTGCCTCCAGTGCTAGGTGTTGGGCGCGAAATTCCGAATGTTTTCCCCGAAACGAACCTTAATATTCACTTCTACATCGGCAGCCAAAACCCTTCCGAACCGGGAAAACCCCGGCAGTTCTGGCGTAGGTCGTGGGAACAACAAAGGAGGGCCATAACGACCCCCCTCGGGAAACTTGTGAGTTGTTAAATAAACTTGCGCCTACTTGGTATATTTGTCTGCCACGGTAGAGGCACCACAGGACTCGGGTTTAATCTTGGCGTCAAAACCGCTGCCAACGACCATCCCGACAACCTCGCGGATCAGTTCCTTTGTTTCTCCATTGGGGCCAACGTCAAGATGGACTTCCAAATCCATATCGCCCAACCCCGCTTCCTGCAGACATCTGGCCAACTGGCCGGCCACCTCAAGGCTGAGAGCGGTTTCGTAAAAAATTTTCTGCCTCAGGCTTTTGATTTTGCGCTGCCGTTTCTTACGATAAAAATACCGCGCTCCTTTTCCTACCCGGTGAACGATGATCGCCGATACGAAACAGGTATCATCCTTAACATGGGAATCGGTACCGACAATAACCTTGTATACCTGCCGGGAATCAAGTGCCATGTATTCCAGAATGTCGGAAATCACTTCATCCCAGGTCAGTTTTCCTCTTGTTGGACTAAAGAAGCTCAATTTGTTTCACCCCATCCCAGGGATCTATTTGGTGTTCTTTATTACCTTATTCGCCCTGCGTACATATATCCAGCCTTTCGGATAACTTCTCAGAAGCGGCGGCAAATTCCGGAAGGGAAAACGTCTCTCCCCGCCTCACCGGATCCAGACCGACATCCGCCAAAACCTCTTCGATTAGAGCCCTGGGTACACCAAACCCGGCCGAAAGCGCGTTGGCTACCGTTTTCCGGCGCTGGGCAAATGAGTATTTGACAACGCGGAAAAACATCTCCTCATTTTTGACTGTAACGGTGGGGGCTTGTGGATACAGGCGAACCACCGCTGAATCTACTTTCGGGGATGGGTAAAACCATTCCCGCGGAACCCGCTCGATGATTTCGACCCGGCTGTGGTACTGCACGAAAACCGACAAGGCACCATACTCCTTGCCGCCTGGGCTGGCCACTAACCGGGCGGCCACTTCCTCCTGGACCATCAACACAACGAGTGATAAACCTTCCAGCTCCAGCAGTTTCCACAGGATGGGCGAGGTAATATAATATGGTATATTGGCCACCACTTTATACTTACCAGACCAGCCCGGCACCTGCTCCCGAATAGTGGCGAGCACATCCATTTCCAGAAAATCGGCATTGAGCAGCCGCACATTTCCGAAATGACGCATGCTTTGACTAAGAACCGCGGCCAGAGCGGCATCCAGCTCAACCGCAACCACAGTCCCAGCATGAACGGCCAGGGATTTGGTCAGCACCCCCAAACCGGGGCCGATTTCCAGGACCAGATCCTCACTCGTCAATTCCGCTGTCTTGGTAATTACATCAACTACCGCTTCATTGGTCAGGAAATTCTGCCCCAATCTCTTTTTGGGGCGGTACATGGTCGATTCCATGACAGCCTCTCACACTTTTTCTTCATTATACTACAAAGCGTTTTCTTGTGCCAAAGTTCTCAAAGCGGCCAACAAAAAACCTGGGGGTTCAGACCCAGGTTTTGTCTTTATCTGGTTGTGGGGGTTACCCGTCTTGTTATCTCCGCCATCTCAGTCGAGAAGCTCGTGAGAGGGGTCCCTTTCTGAACGCCCCGGGAAACCTTACTAATCCGGGAAACCAGGTCGGGTGCCGCGGTAACGTTTGCGGAGGTCAGGCGCGGCTCTGCCTGTCGCAGGCGGGCAGCGACCTTAGCCTTGATGGAATTGGCGTTGGCAGCTGTAGCACCCGTGTTGCCAACCTTATTACCTTGGGCTCTCGTACCGCCCGTGGTACCTCCAGTGGTACCGGCAGTGCCTTTCTTCAATTCAACCCCAACAAACGCAGTAGTGCCAGAGATAACCGTGAAAGCCCTCTTTACTCCGGGAACCATCTCGGCCTCGGAATCCAACTTCTTTGTTAGCCGGCTCATCTCGGAAGGGCTGGTCGGTAACGGTTTCTTTACCGGGCCTGGGGAGGGTGTAGTGGTATTGGGCGCAGGAGCCGGGGCCGGTGTGGCAGTCCTGGGCACAGGAGCCGGGGTTGTGGTCCTGGTTCTAGGTAATGGCCTTCGTGCCGGTGGGCAGCCAGTCGTACCAAGTATTACGGAAAGGGAAACCAGGAATGCTACAACTAACAGGAAAAACCGTGATCTTCTCACTTTCTCACCTCCTTAGGAGTTCGAAGATTGGTTGTCAACAGGTAGTCTTTCCTTGACGTTCCCATTTATGCGCGAAACTAAATCCCACCAATGGGAAAAACTGAAACCGGGGTTAATGTTTATGCCCAAAAAAAAATAACCGCAATCGCGGTCGTGCAAACCGGGATTATCCTATTCATCTCATGACATAAACCTTGACCTGTCTTTTCCCCCATTGCCGGCATTCCTTCTCAGTTTCAAAAAACAGGTCCACTATTGGTCCCTTGATAGCCCGGCCGATATCCATGGCTCTGGCGTAGCCATACCCCTCCACATACAACCTGCTTCCCAGCTTAATTACCGCCGGATCCACAGCCACAACCCCTACCGTGGGACGAGTTCCGGAATAGGTGTTATGACCGGTATACGTATATGCAGTCGCCTTGGCTAGAATAGCTTCCGAAAAATGAATCAGGTGGCCACCCCGGGAGACAGAAGTTATCGTACCATACGCCACCAGTTCATCCCGGGGTTCACGCAGCAGCTTTCGGCTGAGAACTTGAGTCCGGGTTTTCTTGCCATCCTCATAGGTTACTTTGACAATGACCTGTTCCTGGCCCAATTTGCCCCGCCGCACAATACGCCGGATCCCTTTTTCCAGAGTCAAATCTTTCCGCCCCTCCGAACGAAAAGCCAGACTCCTGATATTGGTCAACACCTTCTCTGTCACCCGGACAACTCTGACCTCACTACCCGGGCCGGCGATTTTAGACAGGGGCATTGACACCCTATCCAGCGGGTTAAGAGCGATACCGGCTTCGGCGATGATCCCCCCCACCGTTTTGGGCAAAGTTAGCAGTTGTAGCTGTTTCCCGTCAACCAAAACCGTAACGCGAATCGCCCGGGTCACCTTAATCTTGAGTCCGTCCTTTAACCGGGTTCCCAGGCCCGGGGTAACCGCGTCTTTGGGGCGCAGTTTGATCCCCTTTTCGGCGAGTGCTTCCGCGACTGTGTGCTTGAAACTGTGGTACGTTACGACCTTGCCATCAGCTTCTAAAGCTACCGATTTCTCCAACCATGATAACGTATAGAAAACAATCCCCAAGCCAACCAGTAAGAGAACGGCTCCTCGAAAAAACCGGTCACGTTTGAACGAAAACCTTAATCCGGCCCTGCGTCTGCGTCTCGATCTCATGGCATTCCTCCCGGCGCATTTACCAAGCTCAGATGCGGGATGTTTCAATTTTATCCCATAAAGCTGTTCCTTGTCAAAGTTTTCCTCGACCGCAAGAACAAAACCATAATTTCCTTTCGATCAAAAAGGCGGTACCGGTCACGTGCGTTTCCGGTCCCGCCCTTTAGGATCGGCTACTCCAGAAGGTAAACCTTCACGGTTCGCCTCCCCCATTTGATACACTCCTCTGCTGTGTTCAGGAAGACATCGATGATACCACCCTTGATCAACCCTCCGGTATCCGCGGCCAGGGCTGGCCCGTACCCTTCAACAAACAGCTTGGTTCCTAGCGGGATTACGCGGGGGTCCACCGCAACCACGCCCACATAGGGATAAATGCCAGAGGCTGTCCGATTTCCCGTATGGGTGTAAGCGGTCGCTTCCATCATCAATTCCGCTCTTGGGCGAAAATTCCCAATTTCACCGCGGGAGATCCCCCCCTGCACGATTGCCTGTCCGCCGACCACTACAACTTTGTTGCGGGGCTGGGTTAGAACCGTGCTGTCGACCACCTGGCGCTCCGGTTTTTTGCCTTCCTCCACCGTAACAAGAGTTACGCGGCGCGTCAGCCCAAAACGGCCGGTCTGAACGGTTTTCACTGTCCCCATTGGAAGCCGGTAATCCACCTGGCGCTCCTCTTGGTAGGGAATAATTAAATCTTCGATCAGCGCCCTGGTGATCACCCTGGTCAATTTCAATACCGTTGTTGGGCCGGTAACCGCATCCCCAAAGAGTGCCCTTGCCTCGGAAGAGGAGACCGTCACTTCCACCGGTTTTCCCGCTACCAGGAATGTAACCGGAACACCACGGTTGACCTCGATTTTCATCCCCTGCCTCGGTTTTGCCTCCGGAGACGGAACAACCTGATCGCCGGGCTTAATCCTTATTCCTGCCTGGGATAATGCCTGGGAAACGGTAGCGGCACGCGTACGGAGCACCTGAGTACGGCCGTCAATCTCAACCTCAACAACGGTAGGGCTGACCAACCGGCCGGCGATTAGAATAATGAGCAGTGCCCCTACAACGGCCAGCCGCCAACCGGGTAATCGCTTAATCCAACCGCAGACAGTATTAACCGACAACATAAATGGTCACCCCCGGGGAATCCGGTTCCTAATTTTACCATTCTACCCGAATTATTCCCGGAAGTACGGTTGGTTAAACAATAAACCCCCCGGTCTTTCCAGGGGGTCAGGGCCAGGACTCTATATCCGGAACAAGCGGCAGGCGTTGGCTGTCACTGCCTCCGCCAGTTCCTCATACTTGATACCGCGAATCGCGGCTACTCTTTGAGCCACATACTTGACGAAAGCCGGTTCATTGCGCTTCCCCCTCATTGGTTCGGGTGTCAAGTACGGGCAATCGGTTTCCACCAGGAGGCAGTCCAAAGGTACCGCCTGGGCCACCTCTTCCAACCGGCGGGCGTTCCGAAAAGTTACTGGGCCGGCAAAGGAAATGTAAAAGCCCATATCGAGGCAGAGTTTCGCTGTTTCCCGGCTCCCGGAGAAACAGTGCATCACACCCCCGACCCGACCAGCGTCCTCCTGTGTAAGGATTTGCAGGGTATCAGCACAGGCTTCCCGTTCGTGGACAACTATCGGAAGGCCAAGCTCTCGTGCTAACCCAATTTGCCTGCGGAAAACTCTCTTTTGAATATCGGCAGGAGACAGGTTGCGGTAAAAGTCAAGGCCGATTTCCCCGATGGCAACTACCCTGGACCTCGTGGCCAGGCTGCGGATCCCGGCTTCCACATCGGGGTTGTACGTGTCGGCATCGTGAGGGTGCACGCCCACGGCGGCAAAAAACCCGGGCCAGGTAGGCAGCATGCCTACCACTCTTCGAGAAGAGGGAAGGTCATAGCCAATGTTGATGATTCTATTGACCCCCGCTTCCTCGGCCCGCCGGATTATGTCTTGCCGGTCGTCGTTAAATTTTCGGTCGTCAAGGTGTGCATGAGTATCTATCAGCATGTTCTTTCCATCCTACTTTAACCCTATTTAACACGACTGCCGGAAGCAATCTCTTTGTCCACGAACAGCACTTCCAGGTTGTCCTCATCGGAAGCCGCCAGGAGCATCCCTTCTGATAATATACCCCTGACCTTGCCCGGCTTCAAGTTGGCCACCAGAACGATCCTTTTCCCCACCAACTCTTCCGGGCTGTAATGCTTGGCGATCCCGGAAACGATCGTCCTTGTTTTGCCGGCCACTTCCAATTCCAGCTCCAAGAGTTTATCCGCTTTTTCTACCTTTTTGGAGGCCACAATTTTGGCTACCCGCAGATCTATTCGTGCAAACTCTTCAATGGATATCTCTTCACCGATTCCCCGGCCGTTTTCTGCCGGTGCGCCATCGCCGGCCTGACTGGGTTGACCTGCTTTAGTCAGGCCACCGGACGGCTGTTTCCCTGCCTCCGCCTCCGCTTCAACTGCCACAGGTTCCCGTTTTTCCACCCGGGGAAATACAGCCTGCCCTCGCTTGACTTTCGTGCCTGGTGGCAGACTGCCCCAACGCGACGCCGACTCCCATGTCTGGAGATCCATCTGCCCGGCCAAGCCCAATTGAGTCCAGACCTTACCCGGGAAAACAGGCATAAAGGGAGAAGCCAGAATGGTGATTACCCGGATCGATTCGGCCAGATTATAGATCACGGTTCCCAAGCGGGCCCGGTGTTCCTGGTTCTTGGCCAGGCTCCAGGGGGCGGTCTCATCAATATACTTATTGCAGCGCCCGACCAGCTTCCAGATGGTAGTCAGGGCGTTCGAGAGTTCCAGCCGCTCCAGCTGATCCATTGTTTCCCCGACTACTGAGTGAGCAAGGCTCTCCAGTTCCTGGTCCAGGGGATCCCCAACGCCAGGGGGCGGGACCATCCCGTCAAAGTATTTTTCGATCATGGCAATCGTCCGGCTGATCAGGTTGCCGAGATCGTTGGCCAGATCGGAGTTTATCCGTTTTACCAGGGCCTCCTCGGAATAATATCCGTCAGCGCCGAAGGGAAGCTCCCGGAGGAGATAGTACCTGACAGCATCCACCCCATATAGGTCAATCAATACCAGAGGGTCAACCACATTCCCCTTCGACTTGGACATCTTGCCCCCTTCCAGGAGCATCCAGCCGTGACCGAAAACCTTCTTCGGGATCTCGATCCCCGCCGCCATCAGGATAATCGGCCAGATAACGGTGTGGAAACGGACAATGTCCTTCCCGACCAGGTGGACATCGGCCGGCCAGTATCGATCATAGAGTTCCTGGCTGGTGCCGGAGAGAGCGGAGATGTAGTTAGTCAGAGCATCAAACCAGACATAGATCACATGCTTGGGGTCAAATGGAACCGAAATCCCCCAATTGAAGGTGGTTCGGGATACGCACAGGTCTTCCAGTCCCTGTTTAATGAAATTTACCATCTCGTTGCGGCGGGTGGCGGGCTGGATAAACCCCGGGTTTTGTTCAATGTACTCCAGGATGCGGTCCTGGTATTTTGACATCCGGAAAAAATAGCTCTCTTCTTTTAGAAGTTCGACCGGTCTGCCGCAGTCGGGACACGCCCCTTCCTGAACCTGCCTTTCCGTCCAGAACGACTCGCAGGGAGTGCAGTACCACCCTTCATATTCTGACTTATAAATATCGCCCTGGTCGTAGATTTTTTGGAAGATTTCACGGACAACCCGCTTGTGCCTGTCCTCGGATGTCCGGATAAAGTCATTGTTGCTGATCAGCAACCGTGCCCATAACTGCTTGAAGTTGGCCACAATCTGGTCAACGTAGGTAATCGGGGTGAGACCCGCCCCTTGAGCTGATCGCTCGATTTTCTGGCCGTGTTCGTCCGATCCGGTCAGAAACCAAACCTCATACCCAGTCAGCCGCTTGAACCGGGCAATGGCATCAGCAGCCACGGTAGTGTAGGCATGCCCGATATGCAGGTTGCTGCTGGGGTAATAAATCGGGGTCGTAATGTAAAAAGCCTTTTTCCCCATTGAACACCCTCCTTTAGCATTTCTTCGTCAGTATCCCACCGGGGCCCAAAGATAAACCTCCCGCCCCCTGCCCTAATTAGGACACAGGGACGAGAGGCTTTGCCTTCGTGGTACCACCCTTGTTCGCTATTACCTCGCAGTAATAGCCTTGGCAGGTGGGAACTTCCGATCCCACCCTGACGGTAACGGCGTCAATCCGGCGCAGCCTTAAGGCTCAAAGCTTTCGACCACGCGGCTCCGGGGCCATCTTCTGTCGCCTGGAATGGCGGGCTTGCACCTACCCCCGCTCTCTGTCACTGCCAGTACAACATACTCTTCCCTTCACAGCCTTATAACCAAAATTCGGTTAGAAATGGATTAAGATAAGTATAGACACCGGATGGCGTCTTGTCAACTTTGTCACATTCTAGCGCAACATTAGAAAATTTGTCATTTTCTGTAGAATAAGAGGTTGACTTATCCTGGAATCCTTGGTACCATTTAGATGGGACAGGTTTTCGAAATGTGCAGATAAGAGGAGGAGCGAGAAATGAAATCAACAGGAATTGTTCGAAAAGTGGACGAACTCGGAAGAGTCGTCATCCCCATTGAGCTAAGAAGAACTCTGGGCATCGATGAAAAAGATGCACTGGAAATCTATGTAGACCATGAGAAAATCGTACTTAAGAAGTATGAACCGGCTTGTGTCTTCTGCGGCAACGCGGATTATGTAACGAATTTCCGAGGGAAGAATGTCTGCCGCGAATGCGCACTGGCAATGGCGGAGCAGGCCGCCGGTTGAATTAACGGCCCCTCACGGGGGATGACAACGACTGACTGAGATGAGGCAGCACACCGCCGCCTCATCTTTTTATTTATGTATGGGAAATTATGCTCAACTCAAGGCTGTGGATTTATTTCCTATACATGGGGGTTTAGGCACGAAGTGCTTTTGTCCTATTGGCCGCCTTTGTACTCCTCAAACAACCGGTAAACTTCCCTTTTTTTCAGCCCGTGACCGGCGGCCACCCGGCGCAAAGCCTCAGTCTTAGTTAACCCGGTGCGCAGCGCTTCCTCCATTTCCCGGCCAATGTTGTCGGCACAAAGGGGCAGAGCCTCTTTGGCCCCCTCCGCAGCCCCGATTTCTTGCCCGCGGACAATGAGCACCAGTTCGCCTCGCACAGGATGGTCCTCGAAGTGGCTGCAGGCCTCGCCAATGGTCCCCCGGAAAACCTCCTCAAATTTCTTGGTTAACTCCCGGCACAACGCCAGACGGCGGGCAGGTCCGAAGATTTCCGCCATATCTTTAAGTGAAGCCCTCAGTCGGTGAGGGGCTTCGTAAAACACCATTGTCCGCGGTTCGGAACCCATACCGGATAGGAGTTTCCTACGGTCCTTGCCGGCACGGGGGAGAAACCCCTCGAACACGAAGGATTCGGTCGGCATGCCCGAAACCACCAGGGCGGCAAGGACTGCTGACGGCCCCGGAAGAGCAACCACTTCAATACCCCGGGAAATGCATTCCCGGACAATGTCTTCCCCCGGATCGGAAATCCCGGGAGTGCCGGCGTCAGAAACCAGGGCAACGTCGCTGCCGGAGGCTAATAGCTCAAGCAGGTATTCACCCTTTTCTTTCCGGTTGTGTTCGAAGTAGCTGGTCAGCGGTGTATGAATATCATAATGGGCTAACAGTTTGCGCGTGTGCCGGGTATCCTCGGCAGCGATCCGGTCTACCTCCCGTAACACCCGCAACACCCTAAGAGTAATATCCTCGAGATTGCCGATCGGAGTAGCGCATAGAAACAGTTTGCCCATACGCCCCGTTTCACTTGTTTCCGGCACCGCTGGTCGCCCCCCTTCGGACCGATCTGGGCGGGGCACTGCCGGCGTATATGTCCAGGACATCCGGCGTGTACTCGCCTTTGGCATCATAAATTGCCAACGGGGGTTCCACGGTGACTCCCGGGTGTCCCCCTTTGACGGATTCCACCAGAAACAGGTTCGAGTCCCGGTTCAAGGCCGGGTGAACCAGACGCAGTCGTTTTGGTTCCAGGCCGTGTTCTCTCAGCCGATCCAAAGCCTCGGCCAACCGGTCGGTACGGTGGATCATGCAGAACTGCCCCCGGTATCGGAGGAGGCTGCCTGCTGTCCGGATGACATCGTCTAGGGAGCAGGCCATTTCGTGCCTTGCCAATGCCAAGCCAGGGGAAGGATTAACCCTCCCCTGGTTTTTTCGCAAATACGGGGGATTGGTGACAACAACATCAAATCGTCCCTTTTTCAGCTGGGGAGGAGGGGCCTTGATATCCCCCTCAAAAATAAATACTCTGTCAGCCAACCCGTTCAGATTGACGCTGCGGCGGGCCAGTTCCGCCATGTCGGGCTGAATTTCCAACCCGGACACCTCGATGTTCCCCTGACGGGCCACCAAAAGCAGGGGCACGGCACCGCTGCCTGACCCAAGGTCAGCTACCCGACAATTATCGCTTAACCGGGCAAAGCCGGAGAGGAGGACGGCATCAATTCCGAAACGGTACCCGCTCCGGGGCTGGATTATTTTCAACCCGCTGATAAAAAGGTCATCAATAGTGACGTCCTCTAGGCACACTTGCCTTTCCACATCCCCTTGCTTTTACGGTTAACCCTGTTCCCCGTTGTCATTAGAATCAGCGTGGCCGCAGTGCTCGCAGGCTGCGTCGTGTCCATGCTTACAACCCTCGTAGCTGTCATTTTCATACTTTAGGCAGCACATGAGCCGGCCGCAGATTCCCGAAATTTTCGTTGGGTTGAGGGACAGGTTCTGGTCCTTGGCCATCCTAATGGAAACAGGCTCAAAGTTGCCCAGAAAGGAGGCGCAGCAGAGAACCCGCCCGCAAGAACCAATGCCCCCAATCATTTTAGCTTCGTCCCTGACCCCGATCTGTCTCAGTTCGATTCGGGTGCGAAAAACCGACGCCAAGTCCTTCACCAGTTCGCGGAAATCCACTCTGCCTTCGGCGGTGAAGTAAAAAATTATCTTGCTGGCATCGAAGGTAAACTCCACGTCGATCAACTTCATCGGCAGCCCGTGATCCTGGATTTTCCGGAGGCAAATCTGAAGGGCTTCCTTTTCCTTCTGCCGGTTGGCCTCCACCTGCAGTTCATCCTCCGAAGTGGCCGCCCGAATCACCTTTTTTAAAGGAGGGACAATATCTTCGGCATTGACCGCCCGCGGTTCTATGACCACTTCCCCAAACTCGATTCCCCGGGCGGTTTCCACGATCACTTTATCTTTCTCGTTCAATTTCCGATCCCCGGGATCAAAGAAATAAACCTTCCCCGCCCGCTTAAACCTGACTCCTACCACTTCAACCATTATGCAATTCCTCCATGGATAATATCCCACATATTTATTGTCAATACTTCCAGGGCCAAAGGTACACTTACATTTTGCCTGATCAGCTTTTGGGTCGCCAGGGTTTGCTCAATTATGCCGCTCATCTGCAATGGGCTGAGCCCATGCATGTCCAGTGCAACCCCGGAACCGCACCCGGATGCGTCCGAACTCACCGCGCGGAGCAGACGATGCCGCCAGTAATTGAGCATGTGCTGCAGCATCTCAATACCATTCTCCTGGTGGAAGTCGCCATCGCTGAGCAGGTGTCGAACGGTTGACCGGTCTTTTTCCAGGACCCCACGAATGATTCTTTCCGCTTTTTCCCCACCGGCCGAGGGTCCCATCTCCATTAAATACCTTGCCTGACTGAGACTGCCGCCGGCTAGAGACACCGCCATCTCTACCTTATCCACGGATAGACAATCGGAAAGAAGTTCTGCCAATACTTCGCTGCTTAAAGGCCGAAACGCAATGCGCTGGCAGCGGGAGATTACTGTTGGCGGCAGTGCCGCCTCATTGGCTGTAATTAGAATAAAGACGGTCAGCCCCGGGGGTTCCTCCAACACCTTTAACAGGCTGTTGGCTGCCGCTGTAGTTAATCGGTCGGCATCGTTCACGATGGCCACTTTGTACCGGCCTTCCATCGGGGACAGGTTGATACTCTTCTGCAGCAACCGGACCTGCTCGATTTTCAGTGAACTGCCGCTGGGTCCAACCACCTGAACATCGGAATGGGTTGCACTGACAATTTTGCGGCATGAGGGACAAGCGCCGCACAAATCCCCTGCCTCTCCGGAACAGTTGAGGGCCGCCGCAAAACTAAGGGCCGCCGTCCGTTTCCCAACCCCATCCGGCCCGGAAAAAAGGTAGGCGTGGCTGGGCTTGCCGGATTTCAGGGCGTTGCCCAGCTGCCGAATTGCAATGTGTTGTCCACGGAGTTCGGACAGTTTTAGCATCTTTCCCTCTCTACCCCACCAAGTCCACCAGAATTCCTTTCAACTGCTCAACTATGACTCGAATCTCCGGCTTGTTTACCTCTTGATCTAGTGCTGCGGCAGTCAAGCGTTCCAATTCCTTGTCGATCCGTTCTACTATCGTCAGGACCTTGTACCGTCCGCTCCTGTCAAAGAATGACTCTTCCCTGATTATATACGTCCTTCTGAGAGCACTCTCCGTAAAACGGCGGACAGCATCCCTAAACCCTTTCAGCGTTCCCGGTCCGGGGTTCCCGCAGAGTTGTTCTCCCCACCGGTCAATCTCCGCCATAAGGGCGTTAAATTGTTCCCGCTCGTGTTTGTCCGCGGCCGTTTCCAAAAAGGGCTGAAACGAGCCAATCGCGGTTCCCGACCGGGACCGGGTGGAATGGCCTGGGCGCCCGGGCCCTTTATTTCCGGAAAATCTTTCAATACGGTTAAAACTTGACATATCGCTCCACATCAAGGACAAACGCTGTTGCCCCGCCCAGAGGTACCTCCACGGGAAATGGGATCTGCTCCTCTCCTGCCCCTATGGAGGCAAAAGATGTCACCATCTGTTCCCGGGTGGCGCAAGTTTCCCCGATAACCCCCAGGGCCTCTTCCACTTTCCCCACTTCCACACCGATCAACAGGGTGGTGTTCCCTTCACGGAGAAACCCCCCGGTGCTTGCCAGTTTCGTTGCCCGAAAACCTTTTTTCATCAAGGCCGGCAACAAGCGGTTGATATCATGATCCTGAACTATGGCGACAATTAGTTTCAGACACCGCACCCCCTTAACTCCCCGTGAGGCAGCAGCGGTTCCAAGATCCGCTGCGCCTCCATAACCACACCGGCAATGGGTTGATCTGCCGCAACCACTTTAATCCTTTCCGGAAAACTTCGGGCCTGGGCCAAGAAACCTTCCCTTACCCTTTGGTGGAACTCGATGTGCTCTTTCTCCAAGCGGTCGAGTTCCCGGAATCCGGCCCTTCTGTTGATCCCCAATTCCGCCTCCAAATCCAGAAGGATGGTCAGATCAGGTTTCAAGCCCCCGGTGGCCACATGGTTCAGCAGTGTCAGGTCTGGGACCGGAAGGCCGCGCCCAAATCCCTGGTATGCTATCGTTGAATCAAAAAACCGGTCGCAAATCACGACTTCACCCCGGGCCAGGGCGGGCCGGATTATTTCCTCAACGACCTGAGCTCGGGCAGCCACATACAGAAGCGCCTCCGTGCGCCAGGACATGTTTGTATACTCCGGGTTCAGGATAATGCGGCGAATCTGTTCTGAGATTTCGGTTCCCCCCGGCTCCCGCACCTTGGTCACCGAATAACTGGCCCCATAATACTCAGCCAGAAGTCCAACAAGAGTAGTTTTACCGGAACCGTCCGGCCCCTCAACACTGATAAACAGTCCCGCCAACATTGTCACCCCCCGACCACCCTAATCGTGTCCAGGTTGGGGTCAGCCGGCCCGTGGAACGTGGCACCGTTTTCCCTCAACCCGTGGATTAGAGAAATTACGTCCTGGTGAATCCTCTCCCCCGGGTATAGAACCGGTATACCCGGAGGGTATGGTGCGATCATTTCGGCAGCCACATGCCCGTGGGCCGCCTCCATCCGAACCGGCATGGATGATGCGAAATACGCCTCCCTTGGGGTCATCACCATGGCGGGAATGATGTCCATCCCCGGCAAAGCCGGCAGTTCGGGGCGAGGACGCCGGTCAGCGGTGTTGCTGACCGCCCTCAGAGCCTCAATCAAGGGCAACACAGTGGTGTCGTCATCAGCGATGGTCAACAGGCACAATACTGCACCCCATTCGGCCATCTCTACCAGAACCCCGCGCCGGGCCAGCATCTTCCCAAGTTCGTAACCCGTCAAACCCAGGTCGAGGCCGGAAACTATCAGTTTTGTCGGGTCAAACCCGTTGATCTCTGGCTGCAAGGTCAGTTCCTTACCTGGACAGTGCAAGCCGGGGATCGCATTTATTTCCGCCCGGGCCCACTCTGCAACTTCCAGGGTCCTGGCCAGGAGTCCGGTGCCCTGCTCCGCCATCTGCCCCCGAGCCGCATCAAGGGACGCCATTAAAATATAAGAAGGGCTTGTACTCTGAATTAACCGAAGAGCGGCTTCCAGTCTCCATCGGTCCGTTTTTCCCTGCCTCCAGTGCAGGAGCGCTGACTGGGTAAAAGCTCCCAAGATTTTGTGCGCACCTTGAACAGTGATATCCGCGCCCAGTTCCATTGCCGAACCCGGGAGCGCGCAGTGAAAACCGAAATGAGGTCCATGAGCTTCGTCGACCATGACGGGAATCTTCCTATCATAGGCGGCCGCCCTCCAACCGGGAGCTCTGTCTTCCGCCTCGGGTTCTTGCCCCCCCGCAGCCTGATTCTCCTTGGCTGCGGCCACAAAGTCAATAACACGTTTAAGATCCGACGTTATTCCATGATAGGTCGGATGGATCCAGAACAGGGACGAGACATCTGCTTCGGACAGCTTGTCTTCAACTTCAGAAATATCAGCCGCCAGGGGAATGAGCAGATCCGGGTGAACCTTCGGCCGAAAATACACCGGTCTGGCCCCGGACAAAACCATACCCCCAAAGACCGCTTGATGGCAGTTGCGCGGTATCAGGACAGCATCCCCGGGTTTGCTGAAAGCCAGCAGCATTGCATGAACCCCGGCGGTAGCGCCGTTAACCAGAAAATAGGAGGCATCAGCCCCAAAACAGTCCGCCGCCAGTTCCTGCGCCTTTTTTATTGCTCCTCCGGGGTTGTGCAGGTCATCAAGCCCGGGCAGTTCGGTCAAATCGATCTGATCCACGTATCCACGAAGAAACTCCCGCCAGGGACCCCATAGCCCCCGGCCCTGCTTGTGGCCCGGGGTGTGAAACGGGCAGTTGGGGGTATTGATATGGTTTTGCAGTGCCTCCAAAAGGGGAAAGGCCGCCTGTTTGGTCAATTGCAAACCGCCACCCCCATGACCCGCTTTTTTGATTTATCTTACCATATCCTCACTGAAACTTCCAGTTCGCCCGGTCAAAGGCCCCTACCTACGGCAGGGGCCCTGATTCAACGAAATATCCATCCAGGAATTCTCTTATCCGATCCCTAAAATAGGGGTACCGGGGGTCGGCAGTTGTCAAAGCGGTAATCTCCTGTTCGCAACCGGAGCACAAAAACCGCCCGTGCAGCACCAACCCGTCTCTGATCCCACCGGTAGGCGTTTCCCGGCAGCAAACACAGATCGGGAGCAGCCGGCGTTCACCCCTGGCGGGGGCGTCGACAGGACATACCGTTGGCACCGTGTCTTTGTCCACCCAGCGTTTCACACCCATCACCAGCCTCGTCTCTTCAATCCTATTATTGCCGTTTCCCGGTATTTTTAAGATGCTCGCGAGCCCACCCGGCAGCCGTCTTAGCGTAAACAGCCCCATTTAGATGTAATACAGTATATGTGCCGCCTTCGTTCCTTGCTACATCAGGAAAAGCCCCCTCCGTCTACCGGAAGGGGCTTTTCAAGAACCAATTATTTATCTTCCTTGTCTTTTTTCTGCACCAGGATGGCACAGTCCGGACAAACATTCTGGCAGATGCCGCAGGTCTTGCAAACTGCGTCGGGATTGGTAGGCAACACGGTCGGAGTGCTGTACGCACCTAGTGTGTCGGACCAAACCAGAACACCCGTGGGGCATTTTTCCTTGCACAGCCCGCAGCCCTTGCAGAGACTTGGAAACAGGTAAAACATACCTTTATCGGTTTCCTGGGAAACCATTTTTAAAGCTAGGCTCATTTCTCTCCCCTCCCAAATTTGGCTTTCCCCCCGGAAGAACAAAAGCATTTAATTCTTCCCGGCAAGGCTCCCCCTTATCAACCCCCAAGTTCAGAAAATTCGCCAAAGGCAAATTCCCTGAACAGCTACAAAGCCTTCTCTACCAGTTCCATCCCGCGCTCAAGCGCTTTGAAGTTGAGTTCACGCAGCTGGGGGTTTTGTTCAAACTTGTACCCGAGCTTCTTTTCCAGGGCAGCTTTGGCTTTCTCCAACCCGACTACCTTGGTTGCTTTGAGAACCGCCCCCATGATGATCACGTTGAAAACCCGGGGGTGCAGTTCCTCCTTGGCAACCTTTATCGCCGGTATTGCCAGAACCCTTCCGGCGTTTTTGGGCAGGTCATCTTCCACCCCTTCAATGCCGGCATCATAGACAAATACCGTTTCCGGGCCGACATACATGGCAGTCCGGCGAACCGCACGGTCGCTGAGCGCTACCACTATATCCGCTGTCCGGAATTTGGGGGCCCCAATCCGCTCATCGGATATTTGCACAAAGGCTATGGAAACACCGCCCCGCTGCTCGACACCGAAATTGGGGATATAAAGAGCCTCTTTCCCTTCTTCATTGGCCGCTTCCGTAATAATCCCGGCTACCGACTGAACCCCTTGGCCACCTTCGCCGGCAAGAGCAATCTTAACTTCCTTTGCCATCGTTACTCCTCCTTCCCGGCTTGGGGGGCCTTGATTTCCCCGACCTTGAAGTATTCGGGCATCTTTTCCTCAACAAAGGCCCACGTGTCTTTGGCGTTGGTGCGCCAGTTCGTCGGGCAGCTGGACAGGGCTTCCACAAACGAAAAACCGTTTCCATCCATCTGATTCTGAAGCGCCTTTTTCAAGAAGTTTTTTAACTGCCGCAGGTTGGAAATCGTACCTCTGGCGACATACGCTCCCTCCCGAGTAATGGCGGCAACCATCTCCGGCCCCTGAGTGGGGTATCCGGCTTCTTCAACATCCCGACCGTATGGAGAAGTTTCGGTTTTCTGTCCAGGTAAAGTGGTGGGAGCCATCTGCCCCCCGGTCATGCCGTAGTTGGTGTTATTAACCAGGATGGCCGTAATTTTCTCATTCCGGGCTGCGGCGTTGACAAGGTGCTGTGATCCGATGGCATACCCGCCGCCATCCCCCATATAGGCGATACCGATGAGATCCGGATTCGCCCTCTTGATCCCAGTAATGACCGGGGTCGTTCTCCCGTGGTGGGTTTGAACGGTATCAGCGTTGAAAAAATCCCATGATAGAAGCGAGCAGCCAATGTCACAACCAAAAACGACCCGCTCCTGAATTCCGAGTTCATCTATTGCCTGCCCCAGGGCCTTAAGAACCAGCCCGTGCCCACACCCAGGGCAAAATTTATGGGGCTTACTTTCTGGACGCCAGCATTTTGGCATTGCCGGTTGAACTGACATGAACCCTACCTCCTTCCTTAAATCAGCCAATTAGAGCAGCGTTTTTACCCGGTCAACTATCTCTTCCGGGGTCACGCCAACACCAGGTTTAAAGAATGGCTCAATCGGAGTGGTCGAACCATAAATGGCATGGGTCACCAGCTTGGCCAACTGCCCTTCGGCGGATTCGACAATCAGCAGTTTTTTGGCTTTATCGGCTACCTGCCTCAACTCTTTTTCCGGGAACGGCCTCAGGGTTACCGGGCGGAAAAAGCCAACCCGGGCACCATCGGCAACCATGTCCCGTACCGCCATCTGCGCCGACCGCGCCACAACACCGTGGGCAATAACGACCACATCAGCATCCATAGAGTTCAGTTCCCGGTACTCCACGAGTTGGGGGGCGACTTCCTGAAATTCCGCAACGTATTTCTTGACAACTTCGTAGAGTTCTTCTTCCATATTATAAGTGTTGCGGAGATGAGACGGGGGCCGATCTACACCGGGACATCCCGATTTGCCAACCAGCGGTTCGGTAGGGATCATTTTGATTCCTTTGTCCGCAGGGTCATACATGGTAAGGGATTCTCTCATCTTGGCCTGGTACCCGTCGGCAAGAACGAAAGTGGGGAATCGGTATTTCCACGCTGTATTAAACGCCTTGATGGTGTAATCGAAAAGTTCCTGGTGAGAGTCAGTGGAATAAACGACCCGGAAGCCTTCCCCGTTTCCCCCATAGCAGGTCAATGTCACTTCCTGCTGGGAGTATATGACCGTCCCGGTGGAAGGACCGCCGCGCTGTTGAACGACACAAACTGTGGGAATCCTCATGGCTTCAGCCATGGACATGGACTCCTGCATCAGAGTATTTCCCGGGCCTGCCGTGGCCGTGAACGCCCGTCTCCCCGCCAGAACCCCGCCAACGGTCGTGAACCCCGCTGATATTTCGTCTTCTGTCTGGAGGAAACGTTTTCCGAATTTCGGCGCCAACCTGGTCCAGTAATGCATGATTTCATTCTGGGGGGTGATCGGGTAACCATACATTATGTCAGCCTCTGCTGCTAGAGCCGCCCAGGCTACCACCTCGTTCCCGGTCATAAACATTCTCTTTTCTCCCTGGATTGGCTTGTCTCCCATAAAAGAAAAACACCTCCCAATGAATACTTGCGGCAGATGGTGCCCTGCCTACCAAAAAGTTTTCGGCATAAACCTGTACAACAAACGGATTGGGTTTCCCTGACAGTCTTGCTTGCCAATGGCTTCCGCCAGGCTTTCATCTACAGCTGTTGCCACAACGGGAATTCCCAGTATGGAAGCTGCTTCTGTGACAATGCGAGCCCCTTCCTGCACAACCTCAACAACGGTCTCATCCCCCAAATGGGAGTTGTTAATCAGGCCGTGAACAATCCCAAGGGCGCGCACATATGCAACAATATCATCAACTGTTGCCGTCATTGGCCGGTATACGTTGATTACCGCCCATACCCGGAGATCAGGATCCTCATTTGCCCCCTCCACGAGGTTTAATGTTCGAGCCCCATGAACCCCGTAGCCGATGTCAAGAACGATGTCTCCCTCTCGCCGCAAAACCCACCGCATGGATGGCAGCAACAAGGATCCGGCTTCCCCTAAACCCATTGTGTCCTTGGTTTCCCATGCCACTACATCTACTCCAAGCTTTTGGAGTTCCGCTTTGATAGGCCGTAGGGTGTAAAAAGGTTCAACTGTATCCAGGTCAACCAGAGTAACCTTTCGCCTCAGGCCCACCAGCTCAACCGCCCGGTTGACGGCATTTTCACTCTTGCCGCTGGCATATTCACCAACATATGCCTCGATAATTCGAGCCAATTCGCCACCTCACACGCAGACAATACCTTGGCCCCGAAAAGTCTAATAAAGCTATTATTTACCGGGCAATTCATCACTATAAATGGAAAACCAGGCAAAAAGCCTTCCCCGAACCAAGCGGACAACCAAACAAGATATTTTTAGTATAAGTCCAACCTTGGTGGAGGTCAAGGGCACGGGGTTTATTCAGGCCAACAGAACAGTTAAGGTCACCAGGAGAATGGTTCCGGGGATCCCCAAGTACCCGGCTGTTAGAGCCGTAATCGGGTTTATCGGCAGCCTCATGCCCAATGGTGACCCGAGGAGGTTAATACACCAGAGGATAAGCGCACCTATGATCACATTGACCGCGACCTTGGCCGCGATTTTTAGCGGTTTAAAGAACGTACGGCCAACCAAAAAGATGATAAAGAAAGTAAACCCGGTGGCCAAGGCAATGTTTAGGTAATCCAAAGTCATTCCTCCTTGTCCAGCATTTCTTTTCTCCTACTATATGGTGGGAACCGAGGAATATGACTGGATCGTTCCCTTGTTTCCCCGCAGGAGACTTTTCCAAAAGTGGTGTTTCATTACCGTGGGCGAGAAGGAGAACAGGAGCGCCGTCCGAAAAAAAAGAAGCATAAAATTCGGCAATCATATGCTTCCAGTCACAACTTAAATTTGAGTTCGTATTTTTTTGGCGGGAGTGTGTGGGAATCGAACCCACCGCGCCCGGGATCGCCGCGCGCCAAACTGGATTTGAAGTCCAGGCAAGGATTCTTAATCCCTCAAACCCGCATCCTCACTGATTTTCCCCTACTCAATATGTTGTTGGCTTTACCGGACTTCATGACCCCTATCAGTAAATCCAGTAATGTTTCTATTCGACTAAGTTCTTCTAATACCTTCTTGCAAGGTAGAGTTGTGATGGCAGGGATTCCCATCATCCGCAGCGAACAGAGTACCGGGTGATGTAGATGTTAAAAGTAAAAAATAAACTCAAGACTTGGCGACATGCACATCAAATGAATCAAACAGAGTTTGCAAATTTTTTAGGTTTACCTTTTCACCAATATAACCGTTATGAACTCAATCGTAACCAACCAACATTGGCCGTGGCGTTACACATGGCAAAGCGGCTTAATCTCAAAGTTGAAGATATTTTCTACGAAGAAGACCCGTCTTCTTTGAAGGGAGGGACCTTGTTTGAGTTTCCTTAAGAGGCTTCTTGGACTTGAAAAAGTAACAGCAGTTGAAAACAATTATAGAACAGAGGATGCTGTGGATTATAACTACATCTTTAAAGACAGCGGCTTAATTTGTATTCCGAAACTCAAGTTCACAGGAAGTTCTAGTTACTCACCAAACGGTGAATATATTGTCGCTTGGTTAGACGGGGATTCAACTTCAGGTATAGGTGGTAATCGAAAAACAGGAAACGGCAAGGTCGTTCTTTTAGAAAAAGGAAAAGTGATATTTCAAACTCGCGAACTACAGAGGCCGAACGATGGTAAGGTGTCAAATAATGGAACCTTCGCAGTCAATGACTGGCTTTTTACGGATTCTCTTAAAGGAAGATTTTTTGTGTTTAATGCGAAGGGGGAAATTCTAGTTAATGAGCTATTTTCCGCGAATCTTTACAACAATGGTATATCAATTGATGGTAAGTACGCTGTAGTTCAAACTGCTAACTCCGGTTCTGATCACGGAGGAAAACTATTCTTTATAGATATAGAAAACAAAAAAATCATGTGGAGTTTTGTACCTCAAACAAGGTGGGCCAATAATTATGAATTCGACATCAATAACCAAGTTGTATATTTAGTGTTTAAGAGTAAACACAAGTATGGTTATTCCTTCGGAGGCCAATTCTTAGACCAAGGGAAGTGGGAAAATGGACTTGTTGAAAGGGCACAAAGTGGATATAATCTCCTATATGCCGCAGAAATAAAGTTGAAGAAGCTTAAGCAACAAGAAGAAGTAAACCCCTCTGAATACAAAGAAATACTCTCTTTATGTAATCAAGCTCTTAAACACAATGTTTCTGAGAATACTAAGGCTACAATTTATCGTAAGATGGGGGAGACTCAACTGCTCCTGAACCAGACTGATTTGGCAATACAGGATTTCGAGACGGCTTTGGAGTTAAATCCAAAAGTTGGTGTTAAAAAGTTACTCCAACAGCTTAAGAAAAGCATTAACAAATAAGATTTTATTATTATCGAACCTATACTCATCTTAACCCGCAATTTAGAGCGGGTTTTTTATTTCGATTGTTGATACTGGGCAGTATCATAATTTGTGTCTTGTCATATAAATGTATCACACCTATATCAAAGCTGTATCTCTAGATATTACACTCAACCTTCAAGATAACATGGAAAAGTCCAGAAACCATAGGGGTTGCCAAGCCCCCCTTAAATCCTAGCACGCAGTGGCACAATTCAGAAGCTTCGGGGTGTGTTTAGAATGTCGCATTCTTTGATACACAGGGGTTGTCCTGGCTTGGCACGACTGTATTCTAAGGAGGTGTTTATAATTAAAGGCAAAGTTTCAGTATGGGGTACCAGTTTGGCCTGTGCCATCACTGGAGGGTTTGCTTACTCCGTATGTTTCGGTATTCCTGCTATCGCCCTTCCGCTAGTGCTAAAAACATGTGGGGCTGCTTCCCTTACTATAGCCGGTTTACTACTCTCCAATCTACTTAACCCCCGCCAGACGTTAGAGGATATGCTTCGCCATGTTTACCTATTAGGGGCAACCGGGTCCGGCAAAACATCGAAGATCTTAAGCGATATATTCCTCCCTTGGATTAGCGGTTGTTACACGCCACATTTGAAACAAAAACCAGGTGCCCTTGTAATTGAAACAAAAGACCCGGAAAGTGTTGATGACATTCTAAACAGCATACCTGAGAGTGAACATGACAGGGTGATAGTATTTGACCCCTACGACATGCACATTCATGAGCAGTATGTTGGCCTTAATATTCTCGAAGCGAACTATCAACTTAAGACGGTGAAAACCCTTGTGGGCGGCGAGACTATCTCGGTTTTCAACCGCACCTGGGAGGGGTTTATCGGCCCGTCCTCGGAAGACATCATCCGGAACATCACCCTGGCGAACCTAGACCAAAAAGAACCTACTACCATATTAGAGAACTATCGACTGATCAAAGATAGTGAGTATCGGGAGCTGGTGTCCGCAAACATCGAAAACCCTGTACTTCAAGACTACTTTGTTAATAACTTCCCTGAACCAAGTAAAAACAGCCAAATGTTTAATCCACCGCTCAATAAACTACGTGCCTTTCTAACTGATGACCTGGCTCTCTACATCCTCGGTCAAAAAACAGGTCTGAATTTTAGGCAAATCATGGACGAAGGTAAAATCCTTATTATGTGTTTACCAAAAGGCTTGATTGGGGAACCCCTGTCACGGCTACTCGCTTCTATCGCTATAAGTAAAACACAGCTTGCAGCCTTTTCCCGCTCAGACATATCCAAGTCAGAGCGGTTTAAACGCCCTTTTATGGTGGTGTGTGACGAGTTTCAGGACTACTGCAATAGCTCTTTCAATGTGTTCCTAGAGCAGGCGAGGAGCATGGGCATATCACTTGTACTTTCTCACCAACTCCTGAGGCAAAAGGGGATTCCCGAGGACATGGTTGACTCTATTATGGCGAACGTGGCGACCAAGTACGTATTCGCCTGCGGTATCAACGACGCTCCGGTGATGGCAAAGGAATTGCGAGTTAGAAAACCCGGTGAGGACGGAGAAGAACCGTTCAATGATTGGGTACTTAACCACCTGCCTAACTTCACCTGCATAGCGAAAAGAATAGTTCAGGGCAAGCGGGTGTCACCAGTAAAGGAGAAGTCACCCCCTCCCCCACCAAAGGGAGACTGGGCAGCAAAACTTAGAGAATCAAGCCAAAGTAAGTACGGTGTACCGCTCGAATATATCAAAGGAGATATCCATGGTAGGCTAAAGAACACAGTGTGGTATTTTCCTGAAGAGGATTACACTCAAATAGGTAAGGTTGTGATTGAAGATGACCTGTGAGCGGCTAGCAGGAAAGTCATACGACCTTTATCTTCGCGGGCTACGTGAAGGATGGACGCAGAAGCGGGATATTGATATATTGGCAACGGTTTATAAATTCCGGTTTATTGCCTTTTCGGATTTAGTAAGACTCTTTTTCCCAACAAAATATGGTTCGGGAGCTGCCAGGCGAAGGTTACTTAAACTCTACCGCTGGCGATTACTTGATAGGTGTAAACAGTGGGCACCAGAAGGACCAACAGAGTACATCTACAGCATAGATGACGTAGGAGTTTATTACCTTGCTACCACTCAACAGAGGAACGTGGAGGAACTTGCGTGGCGTAAGCGTGATAATCAGGTTAAATTGGCTTATGTTCAGCAGTATCAGGCGGCTATGAGGCTATATCTCTTACTTCAAAAGCAGGTCTCCATAACCAAATTTGAGCCAGAAATCACACTTAAAGGGCAAACCTATAGCTTCCGGCCCGATGCTTACGCTGTATTTATCAAGGGCAAATACGAGTATAGATTGTTATTGGAGGTTGATATGGGTACAGAGTGGCAACAGAAGATACAAGCAAAGGTTAAAAGCTACGAAGCCTATTACAAAGCACATTGCCGGGAACAGGGTTTTATTATGCCTTATGTGGTATTTGTTGCCGAGAAGGAGGAGAGGTTACGTAAACTTAAAGTATGGGTGGAAAGGTGCCAATCCATCAATAATATGCAATATCGATTTTGGACGTTTAATCAACTGCTGGTTGATGAACTATAGTCTCTTTTCTATTCACTAGTTTCGTTACTATCTTCCAGCCACTTTAACAGATTGTCTCGCGGTACGAGAATTTTTTTCCCCAACCGTTTTACCGGAATTTCGCCCCTGCTTATCATCTCATATGCAGTGGCTCTTCCGATGCGTAGAAACTCATAAGTTTCCTTAACCGTTAGAACGTCGGGAAGTTTTTCGTAAGGATGTGTGGTTTTACTTGGTTTCCCAGTAACCTTATGTTTTTCTTTAAAAAGTGTCTCGGGAATATCTATTTCTAATTGAAGTTCATGGGCGTCATAAGCATCCGTATAAGGGCAATGATAATCCATTATTGAGGGTATTTCGGTATCCCTAATTGCCAACAATCGACCATCGGGCCAAACTAGTACAGGTATGTTCACTCTCATAATAAAACCCCCTGTCCCTTTAATGTCCACGTAACACAACCGTTATTATAACCCCAGTCCAATCACTGCATTTTCCCTAAATAAAGACCCGTCCCGGATATACCGGCGAACCATCATAACACTTCTATGTCCCGTCTGTGCCATTATTGCCCGTTCGCTTGCGCCTGCAGCAGCGGCAGAAGTAGCAAGACCGGCGCGGAGGCTATGACCTGCGTATTGCTCGATATTGTTCAAACCTGCTTTCTGAGCGGTTCTCTTTACTACTAGGGCAACCGCTTTATCAGACAATCTACCTTCCTGCATCTGCCCGTGTCGGTTTATTGGACGGAAAACCGGACCTGATGTTATCCCGGAGACCTCTAACCACGCCTGTAACGTCCGCACAGGGCACGTTTCTAAGCGAGACCCATAGGGAATACCTATCTTTCTTCCTTGCCCTTCCTGGTCGGTCTTTGAATGTTTGAGAGTGATAACCAAACCCTCACGAGTAAAACTCAAATCCTCTGCATTCAAGCCCACTAACTCGGAACGCCGAAAAGCTCCACAGAAACCGATTAAGAGTAGGGTTCGGTCTCTTAATCCAAGTAGGGTATCGGGTAAAGCGGTAATCATCCGTCTAATATCTTCGGTTAAGACTGGTAATTTCCCTTTCTGAGCAATACCCTTCTCTCTTTTTATTCCCGCCAATACTGAACGAACTAAAGTGTTTTTCGTGGGTGTTTCATTCCCAGCGGCTTGATGAGCCTGACTAATCGCAGTAACCCGGCGTTGTAGTGTGCTAACCTTTAGACCTTGCTCAACCAGTGAAGTAATGTAGAGTGCCACCACTTGAGGAACAGCCGGAAGAGGATTAACCCCCTGATTATTACACCATGTCTCAAAATCATGCCAATCTGAGCGGTATGCCCGGAGAGTATTATCAGCTTTTGCCTGCTGTATGTATTCACGGGTTTTTTCTATAACCCCTTCAAGGTAAGTAGGGAGTTTGTTTTCGACTAACTCTAACTCATTGTTAACCACTTTGGAACCCCCTCTGACTTCCGATAACTTTAAATTATCGGAACTTAGATTTACTATAAATATATATGATTTAGGTGTTGATGTCAAGACATATTTGTTTTATAATGTACTCAAGAGGACATAATATGAAGGAGGTGATTATTTGGAGAAATTATTAACCCCTGCCCAGGTTGCTGAACGGCTCCAGGTGACTGAAAGGACTGTTTACCGCTGGATTGACGCCAAAGAACTTAAAGCAACGAAATTGGGTCGGGTGTGGCGAATTAAAGAAGAAGACTTAGAGGCTTTTCTGAACAAAGGTGTAAATAAAAAAGAGTAGGAGGGATTCACAGAATGAAGGTAAGTATTGCTGCATTAATTTGGCCTGATGGGCGTGTGTTTGCAATCAGGGACTCAGAAATTTCGAATGACCTAATGATTAATTATCATTGTCCGTACACCGATACTGCAAGTGCCGAACAAGTGAAACTCGAAATAAACATTCCAAATGAAAAGTGCGTTTAATTTGAGACTGACTGGAAAAGCTATAAAAACGGGAATAATCAAGAGCAGGAAGGCCCGCCGACCAAGCATAACCCTTCCTGCTCTATTGCCCACCCGATGGGGGACACTTCAATTATAGCCTCCTTCGGGTAAAAATAAAATAATCGAGGAGGTTACACTGATGCTTTTTGACCAAAACGAAAACAATGATCGACTACATAGGCTCATAGACTACATGACGGCTACTATCTTAATACTTCCATACAAGAGTTTTATTCAAGATATCGCAAGTATGGATCAGGAAAACCGCCAGATACTTGCCGATATCAAAACCATGGATGGTTTCTTTGATGAGTCCTATAAGATTTACAAACGTGAAGTTCCAGGGGCAACAACAAAGGAACGGTTTACTGTCATGATGAACATGGGGAAAGTGTTAGCCGCTCCAAACTCAGCCGAAACGGCACTATATTATATGGACCTTTACGAAAATCCGGGACATCCTGCCCGTAACGCTACCATGAATAATATTATCGAAATTGCTGAAGCCACTGTTTTGGAGTACAGGATTAAGAGGGATTTAAAGAAAATCCTAACAAACCTGAGAAATTGTCGGGTTAACAAGAACCTGAAGTTACCTAGTAAAACAGCCTTACCCGATAAGATATTTGCGTACCCTCATTTTTCAAGGCTTACCAAGGCCATAAAACAGGCAAACTAACATTACTTATCCCACTCGCTGGTGTAAAGCATTTCGTAAAGACGTAACGTCAAATAGTACCTCTGGGGGTCTGTCTTCATATATTCGTCTTTTTGCTTTAACCAGACTGCCAACCGACTTGAAGCATCAACCATAAGTTCTTTCATCTCTTTGTCGGTAATAGGTTTTCCCTCAGCATGTAGATCCTCAAGGTAACCATTTCGAAATGCGAAAGCGGTCATTACATTGGCTTCCTCTCGGAAAGTGGGAGGTATCAACCAGTTGGGTGGGAGGTTCCCTTGTTTTTTAAGTTCTTCAATCTGTGCGTTTATTAAATCCCAGAAGTCATTTGGCTTTTTCTTCTTCATTGTTCGTACCACCCCGGAGGTAGTATCCCTCTAAGGAGTAGCCCTATTAGTGGAGAAACATGGTAAAAAGGCGAAACCCCACTAACCTAGTAGTGGGGTTTCTATTATGTGTTACTTACCCTAGAAAAAGCAACGCATAAACTAAAATCTTTCGAAACTCTCAATTACACCTAACAGTTTGGCCTGAAAATCTTTCATGTCCTGTATATAACCTTCCAAACCTTTATCAAAGACCCCCGTCCCTGCGCGCAGGTGATGGCAATCAAATACAAGCGAATCGGTAAACTTAAGTGTGTTGTCAAAAATTACCTGTGCATCTTTCTTTAATTCATCATGGAGTTTATCGGGCAACGAATACTCTTGAAGTCCTTGACTAACCTTTCTAAAACCACGTTCAAACCGTCTCAACTGTTGGGGGATTATCTCATCTTCAAGCATCCTTATGTATTCGCTTAAGCATTTGTTTAATTCCCTGATGTGCTTTATACCGTCTTTCATTATCATTAAACAGTCCTCCTCGAATTCTTCTTAACAATTTCCTGTATCTCTTGGATAAATCTTGGGCGAATTTGCTCGAAAGAGGGCGTCAGCCAAGGGCGTGGTGCTATTTTGCTGGTACCAAATTCAAGTATTGGACCATATTTAACGTCGGTCCCAACTTCAGCTGTTAAACCGTCCTCACTAAAGGCAAACCGAATACTAGGTTTAAGGCTGTTTTGGTCGGTAGCCGGTGCCTCTCCTGGTGCTGATGCCCGATGGATAACGTTCCCCCGTTTGTAAATTCGACCACTCTTAGACTCCGACATGGATTCCTTGGCAATATTGTGAATCTCAATTGCCGAGTAAGCTACCGTATCCTTTATTTCTCTTTGGACCGCCTCATTTATTCGTGTAAGGCAATTAATAGTTCCCTTCACACCAGACACTTTAACTGTTACTTTCGCCACTACCGCATTACTCCTTTTTGGCGCATTCTCCGCACAAGCTCTTCACCAATCTTGTCAATATTCCGCTTGTAATCAAACTCATTGTGGTTATGCATTTCTTTAATCGTAACACTAACGTTAATGCCACCACCTGCACGGTCTAACGGTCTAACTTCTGCGTTGCGCGGTAGGTTAAGAATTTCCGGTCCTTCTTCACCCACCAATGCCAATCCAGAAGAAGTAACCGTTCCTCCTGAAGCCATACCGGGCGGTTGTAAAACATTGTTGGAGTCATATCTCCATCCTTCGTTCATAAGGTCATTTGTAACTTGCCTGTCCCAAGCATCCCATCCACCCGCTTCGGTAACGGACGTGCCATAGTCTATCCCGCCACCAAATGATGGGGTTGTTGGTACACTATAACTTCCACCGCCACTAACGGATGGAGCGGAAATCGCTATATTGTTCAGACTCTGGAACTTGTCAGCAATTTCATCGACCACCGAGAATATTTGAGGTTTAACGGAGTTAACTCCATCTAAAAGTTGCTGCATCAAAGTTGTTCCTATATCTTTTGAACCGTCCACCATTTCTTGGAACGTGGTAAGTGTGCTGTTTTTTATGAGTATCACTAAATCTAATACTTGTTTTTGTAGTTCCTGAAACTTTGCCAACACTTCCGTCTTTATGAGTTGTGTTTTCTCCAGCCACATATTGACGTATGTGGTTAACTCTGTCTCGGTTTGGGTTTGTATATCCTGTACTGCTGACGTGACCTCTTGAGTATTCTTCGATAATCCAACTGCCAAACCAACAGCAGACATTTTTCCGAAATCAGCCATCACTTTAGAGGGTGAATGGATGCCTAGTGCCTTCTCTATTGGATCAGGTAACACTGATTTAACCCAATCCCACACTTTGCCTATCAGCCATGACTTCATAGACATAAGCCCCTGCCAGAATCCGGTTGCAACCGCTTTGGCTTTTTCGATGATTGCATTTTTGGCGTTTGCTACAGTGTTAACGATGCCACCTATTATGTCGTTCCACTTCTCGATTGCGGAAGTCTTAATGTTTGTCCAGATTGTAACGAGGCTGGTTTTAATTGTGTTCCCAATTCCTACTATTTTTGCCCATAGTTCCTTAGCCTTTTCTTTAATGGTGTCCCAGTTGCGGTATAAAGCCACGCCACCCGCCACCAATGCAGCAATACCTATTACTATCAAGGCTATAGGGTTAGCGGCCATAACGAGATTAAGAGCCGCCTGTGCAAATGTAACCGCTTTTATTATCCCTTCAATGGTCTTAAAGGCCATGAATCCTCCAACGATTCCTGCGAGAATTGGTTCGATAACACCCCAATGGTCTACAATCCCTTTTCCTACATTAACTAGAAACCCCATAACCTTCTCGACAGTACCCCACAGAGATTCAAATGATGCCTTAGCATCCTCGGCCCACTTCTTAAGGGTTCCGTTGGTCTCAAGTTGATTAATTGTCTCCATCAACCCCCCCATCTTATTGGATAGATTCTCAAAGATGGGTTTGGTGATTTCCTGAATTTTAGTGCCTACGACATCTGTTAGAGTTGAAAGTCGCCCCAAGAAACCAGTTGAAAGAGCTTCGGCGGCACCTGCGAAGTTATGTTTTTTGAACTCTGCCTCTAATGCCTCCGCGTAAGTCTTACCCGCGTATATACCACCCGCTTTGAAATCAGTCGCCTGCAGCTTGATGCCGAATTCTTTAAGTCTTTCGAACTCGCCCATCATAGCGTCATTAATCGCCTCAGCTGCGTCAGAGACAGTTTTACCAGACGACTGAAATACAGCAGCCATGTCGCCAGCAATCGGTAAGAATTTTTGGGCTTGTAATCCCATTGCTTGGAGTTTAACCGTGGCATCGACTAACCCTGGCATTTCAAATGGGGTAGCAGCGGCGTATTTTTTGACCCAATCCAGCGTTTCACCAGCCATTTTAGCATCAGCCATTACGGTGGACAAAGTGCGTTGATATGCCTCCATCGACGCATTAGCTCTAACCCCACTTGTGACAAGGGCAAGAAATCCACCCCCTGCCGTGACTGCGGCAGCCTTAATAGCTGTCCCAATCTTATCCATGGGTTTACCTATAACTGCTGCGGTTTTTTGAACATCAGTTTGGAGTTTTTGCACCATCGAGGCAGTCTGACTTATGCCTTTTATGAATTCTGCGGTCTCGGCCTGTAACCGAACACTTATTGCGGCTATAGTTCCCAATAAGATCACCTCCGAGATTTATTAAGAATGCAGAAACAAAAAGAAGGCACGGATAAAAACCGTACCTTCTCTGTCCACACTTCCCGTTTATTTTGGTTTTGTAAAAGCACCCAGGGTTAAGACTAGTAAAGGATTTCACGCCATAGGGGCCAATGTTGGAAACCTTGATCTTGTTGATTTTTGTTGAGTTTTTCTTTTCCGCAGACGTCCTGGGAGACTTTACCCATCCTTAAGAATCATCCAATTTCTCATTAGACTTCAACCCCTTCTAATTGTCTTTTAATCTGTTAATTAATTCCCTTTGTTTCCTTAGTTCCTCGGTGTGAGTCTTAAGGATAGCCTCCATCTCATCTAATCTTTGTATGAGTTTGAAAATATCCTCACGAATACCCAGTAATGTTTCATCGTATCTAAGCACTAATTCACCTCCCTATTCCCACAAATTAAAAAAGCATCTGGTCTGGGCATAAACAAACCCTAGGCACTGACCTAGGGTTTAACAGAACATTTACGTCGATATGTTAAGTGGTCGGGACTGAAGTACCCATCTCGTCGGTTTGGTTGTCTTGAGGGTTAACAGATAGAATATTCACGTCTGTTGCTTCGGAGACCTCACAATCTTCCTCAGGATCTAATTTTTCGTCCACATCTTCATCTTCGGTGCCGTTAAAGCTTTGAACCTTTTCTTCAATAGAATCCACAGTATCTATGTAGTACCATATTTCATCCTCGGACGAGATAATTTCTAGATGATAGGAATAGTAAAGATCCCATATTAAATCCCAGTATTCGTTGTCTATAAAACTAACATTCAAACCCAAACTGGATGCTTCATTTCGATCTATAACATAACTGTGAGAAAAGTAGCCTTCGGACAATTTTTCAACAATCTTATCAATGGTTTCGCATGAAGAACCTTTTAACATTCCGTTACTTAATAGAGAGTGAGCATACTGTTTTGCCGCTTTCACAGAGCGTTCAAACCTACCTACAAGCCATGGGTCTAGCTTGTCAATTATTGGGTAAAGTATCATGCTCATCAACTTTGGATCATCGGAAGTCTTTATTTTTTCCGATACATAATCTATACAGTCCCGTATAGCTTGTGCAGGACCTTGGCCACTCTTTGGAAGTTTTATTTGAGGGTCAATTGGTCCTAATTCAGAGCTAGACCCCATTTGGATTTCGTCTGTTCCAAGTGTTATCAGTGTGGCAGCGCTTTTAGCGGTAAACGGAACTACTGCTATTAGCTTTTTACAATACTGCCTAAGCAAGCTCACAATTTTATAAGCGGCATCTGGGTCACCACCAGGACTGTCAATTATTAAACAAATTTTTTCTACTGGCTCGCACGACCTTAAAACATCATAAAATTGAACAGCATCGAAGTAATCAATACTTCCAGATATATACACAATAAACTTAGTATGGGGGTTAGTTTTTTCAAGATGTTTAAGAATTGATTGCCGATTTAATAAAAACCTGATATCACTCATTATTTTCGGTTAGAAAGGCAATGGCTAGAGGTTCGTTTTGAAGTAGAATTTGTAGTGGATTTATTACTTTCCTTTACTACCTTTCTACTGTATACCTCCTTTATTTGTTGATATTGACTATATACACTTTTTATGTTTTTGTACATGTCGGCAATTTCGGACATTGTCATTTGCCTCCAAACTTGCAATGCTTGTACCCCCTAAATTCAGCATGTCAAAGCTGGAATCCTTCATTTGTTTATTATTTATTTGTAATTTAACCAATTTATTCAACGGTGAAAAAATTTTTAGTACAAGTATTGATTCCAATATAACTTTATTGCGCGTCAGTGGTGGCATCGTCTAACACATGCTAACCGGTTTCCCCTGCGGCTCCACCTAACTTGCTGATGTCACTGTCTTTGCTGGTGAGATGGGCAGTAGAGATAGGCAAAAACCGCGCTAACGACGCAAGTTCGATTAGCCGCGAAACGTAAGTTTGTTGTTTTAGGGGGGATCACATCTGACTTCCCACCTCCTCCCCTAACCAATCAAGTACAGCGTCAAGTCTTACCTGGATCTTTATAATCAACTCCGGAGGAGGTTCACCCAGTAAAGCCTCATAAACCTCAATTAGATCCTTTGCTTGGTTGCATTTCCATAGAACCTCAAACCGTTTTTCTGGGTCCTTAAATTTTGCTGCTTTAGTTCTATACAACTGAAGTTCATCTCTTATTTTCTGCAGCTCAGTGTCATCGCGCAGAGTAACCCCAAACAAGCGGTTTACCATCTCCTTTTGAAAAATTTCCTTACCCTTTTTTTGGCCTCCGAAAATTCCGGAAACTCATGTTACTGTTGCATTTTTGTTTCAAAACTGTTACAAAGTGAACCCACCCTAAATAGAACGGGTTCACGTTATCGAACCGGCCTTCTAACATTGCTCACTTTCCACTTAATACCCAACTTTTCGTAAACATCCCGCCGCTTCCAGAATTGTGCCTTCAAGATCGGGGAGCGGCTATCCCAAAAGTCATAAACCACTGCATCCTTCTTCCCCAGGCACGGGCGCATTACCCTTCCAACCTCCTGTTGTACGGCTCCCGGGGCGCGTTTAGGAGTAGTCAGGTATAAACGGTTGAGGTGAACAATATCAAGGCCCTCACGGGCGAGTTGTGTGGCTAGGAGGATATCAACCTGCCGTTCTTTCACTCGCTTCATCACTTCATCCCTGGACTTCTTGCTCATGTCCCCCGTCAATAGATCAATTGACTTATTGGGCATCGTTTCCCGAAGCATCTCATGTAAGGTTTTTAAGTGTTCAATCCGGTCGGAAAGTACCAGCGAATAGTTGCCTGAGGCCTCCGCTGTAATGGTCTGGACAACAGTTTGATTACGTTCCTTACTGCTTACCAAGTCGGAGATTAGTTTCGGGTATTGGTCCGCAGGATAATGTTTGTCAAAGGTAGTCTCTACCACTACTAACTGAGGGGTAATGGTCGGCAGTTCATGTTGCTTGATGGTATAAACTATTTCCCCACCAGCTGCAAACACCATTTCAGTTAATCCGTCCGACCGCTCCGGGGTTGCACTCGCCCACAGCCGGTACATAGCTTGGAACTGCCCGATTGGGTAGAAGAATGAACGAGCGGCCAAGTGATGAGCTTCGTCCACCGCTACCAGACCGAATTTATCAGTCAGTTTGGTTAGGTCTGTTTTACTCAGCGTTTGAATCAAAGCAAGGGTCAGTCTGTTCCCTACGGACACTTTGCCATCAGCAATGATACCGACTTCCTCCCGCGATATATCAAAAACCTGGCAGGCTCTTTCTACGGTTTGGTTGAGTAACTCATATGTATGGCACACCCACAGGGCGGGTTGCCTAATTCGTGCCATCGCTTCAAGGAGTATCATTGTTTTACCGCTACCACAGCCAGCAACCACGCCGCCCTGCTTTTCCTTTACCAAAGCCTCAACCGCTGGTTTCTGATACTCACGCAGTTGAATTCTACTCCCGAAGTCAACGGCAGGAAGGGTTAGCCGCTTATCCACCACCTCAAAAGAGAGCCTATGTTCATGCAGTCGTTGCCTTAACTTCCTGCCGTACCCACGGGGGAGTTTAAGTTTGTCGCCATCGAAACTGAATAGTTTAATGGTTTTCGGTATACCAGAAGTTGAGCGGTTTACACGTAATGCCTTGGCGTACTCCGGGTTGTCAATCGTTAAGTCCAACACGATTTGATCTACCATTTCATATGACAATTCGCTTCGGTTCAGCTTGATATCGTTAGCAATTTCTATAACTATGGGTTTGATATTTACCACCTCTTAAAATAGGTTAAGGGCCTGAAACTGACTCCAGGCCCCCACTATTTGCATAGTTTTTGCATTTCTTTTGCATTTTTCTAGGGGGCTAACCTCTAAAACAACAGTTGTTGTTGCTCCTGCGGTACCACTTCTTGATCTATCACCATTCGATAATCCCATGCTGTCTGTTCGTGAAACGGACGCCTCTTCTCGATGGTGTAACCCTGTTCTTTTAGTAATTGCCTAAGTTCTCTCAATCTCCTAAGCCCTTCACTACCACCAATTTCAGGGTCCGCTAACTCCCACCCTTGTACCCACTGGCCTTCATGTTCCTTAAGGTACGTTAACACTCTAGCTCGGGCATTGTTCCTTTTCTCAATATCTACAGGGAAAATATTCATAAGGTATAACCTCCTCTTAGTCGTGGCATCATTTGTGGCATCATTTTTGAAAATTGAAGAGGTTGAAACTCAGATATATCAGGCTTTGTTGCTTGTTGTGGCAACAGGGCATCATTTTCGGGAAAACTTTTTATATATGGCAACATTTTTTCTAGGTAAACCCTGTTACACTAATTTCATTTTTGATTAAAATAATATTTTTTCTAATTTGATGCCACTGATGCCACAAAGAGGCTTAAGCTCTTGATATATAAGGCTTACCTCTGTGGCATCATTTGTGGCATCAAGTGGCAATAAAAAGACTTGCTACCTTCGTTAAGCAGCAAGTCTTTTTGTAAAGGTTATATATCTAGTCCCACCCGAACCCTTATCAATGGTTATCTCGATTCCTTCCTGTTGTTTTATGGCTTCAGATACCTCGATCAGCCGTCGACTTAGCCATTTTGAGTTACTTATTGGCATTTGCATTCGTCTATCTCGGGCTAAATCAGCTAAATACTGGTACAGCTGGGTAGGGGTAAAGCGCATACCGTAACGGTTTCTGGATGCCTCCAACCACTCCAAAAGGAGACTCACCAAAGGATCGTCAGTCACCAAAAATTCATTTTGCAGCTGTTCTAACCTTCGAAGAATGTCTTTCCCAGCACAAGGGGAACCAGGTTCTAACTGCATTGCTGTCATTAGAAAGCGGGCAAAATCAGCCATTCGGAAATTTACTTGCCCGGAATACAGTCCCTGGTTAACAGTATTGACTAGCTTATTAAGGTGGTGTAACCATACTGTCCAGAGTCTGTCTCTTTTATGCAAAATTTCCGTGAGCATTTTCCCCTCGGGTGTGTATTCTTTTATTTCTGTTAGTTTTAATACAAGAAGTCGTTGACTGATGTCATCACGCCGAAATGCTGGTGTTCGACTGGTTAAAATAACAAAACAATCGGCAGGGTAACGGACTTCCTGATTGGTTGAGTATAACAACCTCATCGGGATTGAACCACCGGTTGATAATGTTGCCAAAAGATCCTGTAACCACGGGATACTGCTGTCAACGTTATCAAAACAGACCAAACAATTATTTGTCACCGTTGTAATAAAATCCCGCTCCCCGTCTCTTCTGATAATGCTAACGTCTGAGCTGTTGCCAAACAGCCACCTTAGAATCAACCTAGCCCTTGTACTTTTCCCGGAGCCTTTTTCCCCTTTTAGGAGCAGGTGTGGTCTTGTCGGTTGAATACTCCTAAAGAACAAACTGCCAAGCCATGTTTTGGTGATTATTTGGGCATAATCCGGTGTTAGTAATGATTCATCTACGCTTACTCTTACGTCCAAAACCAAGCGGTTAAAGTCCTCAATATCCTGTGAAGTCACTTCATCAACAGGGGTCCATGGTTGCCAGTGGTACGGATGTATAAACAAAGCCCCATTCTTACCATTAGGAATAATGCTCCAACTCTCAGAGCCATCTAAAACCACAACATTGCCATCGAAGCAATCCAAGTACAGTTTACCCTCTTTTGGATCGTAGTGGCTTAGTTGGTGGATTATCTTATCCTCGCCCTTTTCCTTGGTATGCGCGTCTAAATAGCTCGTAATGAGTTTATGGTATTCATTCTTGGGGGCTAACCCAGCTAAGACGGCTAAATAACTACTGAAGTCCTGACCATCTAGCGGCATTAACCTGTTGTCTTCTTTTCTAAACCAGTAAGTTGAATAGGTACTCCCCATTAGCGCACGGAAAAACAGCCCTGTTTTATTAAGTTCCTCCATGACTAACTGTGTCGCCCGTTTAATTTTCTGCTCTTTTCTTAGGTCTGAGTCAAGGATCTGCTCAATCTTTAGTGAAAGATCCTTCCGCTCGTCTATTTCATTGGCTGAACTCTGAAAATCTGAATTGCAGTTCTTGTGTTTGTTGTACTCAACCATCAAATCTTTTACAGTCTCAGCATCTAAATTGAATTTATTTTTCAGTTCCTTCTTAATGATGTTCCTTGCAATAATCGGTTCGTACCTGACCAGTTCCTTGGTTACAAACTCTTTTGCTTTCTTAATGGAAAGACCACTACTCGGTTGAACCTCAAGTCTGTCCACTAGAATGTTTACAGGTGGTTTTGCCTGAGCCATTAATTGTTTTAACTTTCCTGCCGTGTTGTCCCGTAGGTACTCTGCCAGATCTACCTTACCAATGTTAGCGGGACGGGGTAGGGTAATCATGCGAACGTCAACCCCGTTTTGTTCAAGATATTGAGCGGTTTTGAAAGCACCTTTTTCACCGGCATTTGATTCTTCACTGTCATTGGCTATGTATACTGTTTTGGCTTTTTGAGCTAACTTAAGTATTTTGGGATAATCCTCTTCACGGAATCGGGTAGTAACCGGGGACACACAGTTCGTACCTACCTGTAAGGCTGCCAGACAATCGGCTACACCCTCAGTTATTAGTAACTCTTCGGCTCCGTAAGCAGTATCTTCCCCATAAAACCAACCGTTTTTAACAATAGGGGAAATGTATTCTTGATGGGTCTGAAGCTTTTTGTATTTGGCATCTTCCCACCGATACCTTGCGGTGTCCTCGGTTTTTCGCCCGATAAAATAAACCACTTGGTTATTGAACCAGTACGGGAAGATTAGCCTACCTTGGAAAAAGTCCTTAACTCCGCCGTTTAGTTTTACGAACAACCCGGTTTTCAGGAGTTGATAATCTTTATAATTAAATGACCTAAGGTGGTCTCTTAGAGCGTCCCCTCCAACTGGGGCAAATCCTATTTTGAACCGCTCAATAGTTTCCTGTGTAATACCCCATCTTTGTACTGCTTCCTCATAGTGTTTTTTTCGCATTTGGGCATGGTAGAAATCTGCAGTGGCCTTGAATATAGGCAAGATTAACTGCCGGTCTTGGTGGATTTTTTCCTGATATTTGCGGTCTTCTTCGCTCATCGAAGGTACCGGGATACCAGTTCTAAGAGAAAGTTCCTCAACTGCTTCCTTAAACGTCATGCCCCGGTTGTTCATAAGCCAGTTAATTACATCTCCACCCTCACCACAGTTAAAGCAATAATAAATTCCTTTTTCGGGGTTTACTTTTAGACTGACTTTACTCTGGCTACCATGTTTCAGGTGATGACCTGCCCATTCCCTTCCCTCTTTGACTAAACGTGTATCTTCGTTGATTAAGGTAACTATATCAGCCGCTTCTTTAATTTGTTCTAAATGCACAGCCACAGCCGTACCTCCCTTAGATTATTTTTCAGCTGACGCTCTCGGCCCACATTTGGTCCCGAAGTGATCGAAGAGCTTCAAAAAGCTTCCTAGGGGAGACCTCCCCTTGCCAGTTCCAATAAGCCTTGACCAAATCCGGGCGACTGGGTGTATCATCAAAAATAAATACCCTTCGCTTTTCGTTTGGTCTACGGGTGATGCCGGTAAGTTCCATACCTGAGGCTATTAAAGCGCATGCTAAATAAAGGTCTCTGGTTTCGTAATTCTTCATTGGAAAAAACCTCCCGGAAAAAGATTGACATTCCGTTTGACTTCCTGCTACCATATACTTATAAGTGTTCATGTTTGCCCTGTGCTTGATCGGCACAGGTCTTTCTTTTTTTGGGCATAAAAATAGCCCCTGAAGGTAAGTCCTCCAAGGGCTTACAGGTTAATAGCTTGTTCCAGAAACTCCACCCCCTTTAAACCCCCTGTTTCTTCAAAGAGCAAGTGTTCAGGGACATCTAATACTGCCGCAGCGGTTCGCTTAAATTTGGGCCATGCTTGCATAGTTCCTGTTTCGACCAGGGAATAACAAGTAATCGAAATTCCCATCTTGGCTGCAGTTGCCTTGGCCGTCAACCCACGGTACATCCTCCAGAATTTGAGTGCCGTTAAACTCTTCTTACTCATGAAATCAACCTCCTTGATTTTTTAAATTAGAAAAGGCACCACCAAATTGGCAGTGCCTTTATCTTCACAAAATTAATCGAGGCATAAAACCTCTGATTCTATTATAACACATCTTTTGGAAATGTCAATAAAAAAAGTCTGGGTTTTACGAATTGCTTGAGTGTTTCCTGACTTTCACAGACAAGATCGGTTCCTTTGCCCCCAGCCTTTGATCAACTATGACGCTTTCTTCGTTTCAGCCCCCTGTAGTAAAAAACACCTCTTGCAGAAGTGCAGTTTCATAAAACGAGATTAAGCTAAACATCCAATATTAACATACCATATTGGTAGAAGATGTCAAGATGGCCTAATTTCGCCAGATATTATTATATTTCAGATTGGCGTTTAATTTCAAATAGTTTTCCTAAGAGATAATTCGGTTGGCTCAACATTAGTCAATATTACTGTACTATTCGTAACAAATAATCCGAAAACAAAAAGCACCTTCAGGTGCCAATATAAATTTAAGACTACTAAACGCAATTATATTGTAACACAACCCAAAATTATGTCAACCCCATGGTAATTGCCATTTATGACTATAATTCAAGGTTTTCTTTTGAAATTCTTAAATAAATCTTTATAGGTTCCTCTCGCCCTCTGTACAGAGGTCTAAGGCCACCTAGGTTAACGTTGTCACTAAATATATCTTTTGTTCAATTGGTGGTGTCAAAGTATTATAAAAGTAAAGGCAGGTTTTGTAAGGCTAAAAATGCACCTACGCAGGTTAATATACCTTAACATTTATTAACATTTACTATTGGTAATCCTGAATCGTCGGTGAATTTGATTGGGAAATTCCTAGCAACATTATATCCCAAGTAACTGCTTTTTCTTCGCCTGAAACTCTTCCTCGGTTAGAATACCCTGTTCCTTGAGTTTAGCAAGTTTCTCTAGTTGTGTTACAACATCTTCAGTGTTAGACTGGGATACTTGCCCTACAGGCACACTTGCATGCTGAATAGGGCTCGTAATTCTTGCTCTCACATAATCGGCAAAATCCCTAACTGAACCTTTCAGTACTTGTTTTATTTCAGCTTTATTCCCGGAAGTGAAAATGATAATTTCACCCCAAAGTAAACCTACCCTATATTGGATGGAAGACATTTTGTCATAAGGAAAATCTTCAACTTTGAGGGAGAAAATGCCCTTGTCTATAAAGATTAGCCGCTTATTTGTTGCCACTAATATACCGTTACTATTGTTATATAAGCCCTGGACAACTCTTTCAGGTAGTTCATCTTCCCAAAGTATTTTGGGAAGTTCTTTAATTTCACGGCGACCAAAGAACTTTTCAGTACCGCTTAATTTACTTATTGCCTGTTGAATGGCGTCTTCGCTAGACATAGTTAAATCCTCCTTGTACCAACACCTTATTTAAACATATTCAATAATCATCAAGACTTTCAAATGTGATGCAAATTTCCTTTAGAAAATCACTAGAAGTTTTAATATTTGGTTATTCCCACTGGGTATTACCCCTATTCAATATATTTTGCCTTTATACTAGGCACAGTTAAATCCCAACCGGCCCTTGACTTATAACTAAATGCTCCAATAACCTCTCCCCATATAGTAATTACATCTTGTTCATATACGCCTACTTGATCAAAATAAAATACAGCTACATTATCAGACCATATATCATATCCCTGGTATGTCATTTGAACAAGCATAAACGTCCCCGTTGAATCTTCCTGAATTTGAAGTATTTGCCCACGGAGTTTTATCCTTTCTCCAGCAAACGAGTCGGGGTTCTTGTTTAACACCCTAAACGCATATGTCTTGCAGCTAGCTTTATATTCAGTTATTTTTTGTTTTTCCAGCTGTTCAAGGTATATCTCTTTTTGTTTCTCAACTTGCGGAAGTAATTGTATCGCTTCAACTAGATTTCGGTTATATTGAATTGCCTTATTAAGATCTGAAATAGATCCATCATAATCTTTGTTTGTTGCTTTTAATTTTGCACTAGCTAAAAGATTGAGAGCTTTTACATTTTCCACTTCTTTTAGTTTAGACTGAGCATCGGTATAATTTGGGTCTTCGGAAATGACATTTTTTAAGGCTGCTTCAGCAGCTTCCCAGTCCTTAGAGTTAAACGCCGCTATCCCTTTTGTATAATTCTCTTTTGAGACTTCCAATGGCGAAGGTCCGTTTGTTGTCACGGTACTTTTCAAAGATTCGCCTGTACTATTAGAATCTTGGCCGGAGGGTATCAATAGGCCTATCAAGATCAAAATCAGAAAAGTATAACCAGGAACAGCAATAAGTTTCTTCCACCATGTATTTGACCTGAAACCTGGTACTTTCCGCAAAAAGGATTGCTTTTCTTGCACGACATTACTTTCTAATTGAGGGCCATTTCCCTGCGGCTCCTCCATTTAAAACACCGCCTTACACAATTTCTTGTGGTAAGGTTTTCCACGCTATCCTTTATATTCCTTCCATTCTTCTCTTTTATTCTTCTTTTTTTACCGTAATTTTTCTTACCCTCTGCTTTTGTGGTAGCAGGGATTTTAACGGGGAAGACTGGTTATGCCAGTCCTTTATATCATCCTCTACTAAATGCAGGTACCTTTGGGCCATGTAGAGACTGGAATGACCTAGAGCTACCCGAAGGGCATGGACGTTAGGGTTATTTCGGAGAGATTGAGTAGCGAAGAAGTGCCGAAGATCATAGCCTCTTAAACTGCCGTTTAACTTGACATTATACAACTTCATTCTCTCGTAAAGAGTATGGCGGGTCATCTTGCCACCGTCTACAGTGCAAAATATTGGTGTGTCTTGAGTCCAATAAGGATGCCTAGCGACGACTAACTGCTTAATTACTTGGCCTGTAATGGGTGATATTGGCAAAGTCCGGCTGACTCTGGTCTTCGCAACTTCACTGGGAATTGTCATTTGAAGGTTCTTGAAGTTGATGTCGTTTACCCGTAAAGAGAACGCCTCTCCCGGGCGTACTCCGGTATCCAGTATCAATAGGAACAAAGCATAGTCTCTCATACCCGCAAAAGTATTCTTGTCTGGTAATCCAATTAATGCCTTAATTAAATCTAAATTAATATCCAAGACCCGCCCCTCAGTTTTACGTTTCGAAATACCTTCCAGCGGATTCTCGTCAATAATTCTTTCCCGTACGCACCAACTGAAGAAGGTCTTCAGGTAAACCAACCTTATATTGAACGTAGCTGGTTTAATCTTGTCAGACATGTACCGCAAAACAGCAGGTTTTAGCTTTCCAGAGGTAAAACAATCCGGAAAACGCTTATAGAACTTGGTTATATGGTAACTGTAATCCTCGATAGTTCTTTCACTCACCCCCTCCGCTTGCTTCCAGAATAAAAAATTGGCCGATGCTTCTTCCCAGGTTCGGGGTATCTTTTTCTCAATGCGCAGAACCTTAGCCAAAATAAAAACCCCTTTCGTTGCACAACGAGAAGGGGAATCCAGTTAGGTAGAATGCCGCTGTTAGCTTTACTGGATCTACTACTAGCGGTAATGAATTATTTTGCGAAGGCTGCTTGTTCCATGAGGCCGCAACCCTAGCAATATAAGTTTTTGGCGGGAGTGTGTGGGAATCGAACCCACCGCGCCCGGGATCGCCGCGCGCCAAACTGGATTTGAAGTCCAGGCAAGCCACCAGGCCCGATCCACCCCCATCTGGCCTATATTATACCCCTGAATGCCGGCAAAGGTCAAATATTTGGCGGAAAACCTCTGCCCTATGCTCCAGGGTTCAACATTTCTTCACATCGAGGGATTAACTGTTTATTCCCACCCAGTTCCGGTGAACCGCAGTCACATGATACCCGTTGCGCTCCAATTCGGTTACTACAGGAGTAGAGTCCAGGGTGTCGATCCGGACCACCAGGTTTACTGATGTACCTCCATTCCTGAACACGGCAACATGACTGATGTTGACACCAAGGTTGCTGATGACCCCGGCCACTTCGGCAAGAACTCCGGGCCGGTCCATATCCACCCTGATATCTATGCGGCTGCCGGTCTGCTTCAACCCCATCAACTCAACAAAGGCGTCAAAAACATTTGTTTCAGTGATAATCCCCACCAGCTTGCCGTTTTCCATAACCGGGACGGCCCCGATTTCATGCTCACGGAGAAGCAGTGCCGCTTCTTCCAGAAGGTCGTCAGGGCTCACCGTGTAAACCTTCATGTTCCTGGGGATGATATCCTTAATTCGAGTCCTGGCTAACAGGTAGTTAATTTCAAAGATGCTCAATGATGTTGCCGGCGAAGGTGATACTTCACTCAGGTCACGGTCCGTAACAATGCCAACAAGTTTCCCCTTTTCCGTCACCGGGAGCCGGCGAATTTTATGTTCCCGCATAATCTCCAGGGCTTCGGCAATTGTTGTTTGCAGTGTTACGGCGACCGGGTTGGGTGTCATCCGGTTTCTGACAAACATTGAATATACCTCCCTTAACACGCGGCTTTAACTCCTCTAACCTCCCAAATAGGCCTTGCGGACGGCTTCACTTTGGGCCAACTCCGCGGCTGTTCCCCGCAGAACTATTTTCCCTGTCTCCATCACGTAGGCTTTATGGGCTATCGAAAGGGCCATGTGGGCGTTCTGTTCCACCAGGAGAATGGTTGTTCCGGCCTGGTTGATTTCTTTGATGGTTTCAAAAATCTCTTTCACCAGCAGCGGTGCCAACCCCATCGACGGTTCGTCCAGAAGCATCAGTTTGGGATTTGACATCAACGCCCGGCCCATAGCCAGCATCTGCTGCTCGCCGCCGCTCAGGGTACCACCGATCTGATTTCGCCTTTCGGCCAGCCGGGGGAATTTGGAGAATACCCGGTCCAAGCTTTCCCGTATGCCCTCCTTGTCTCCGCGGAGGTAGGCACCCAGTTCCAGGTTCTCCAAAACGGTCATGTTGGCAAAAATTCGCCTCCCTTCCGGGACCTGGGAGACCCCCATTTTGACGATTTTTTGGGCCTGTTGGCCAATGATGTCGTTCCCCATGAAGGAAATGCTGCCGCCTTTTGGTTTGAGCAGTCCGGAAATAGTCCTCAGGGTAGTACTCTTGCCTGCCCCGTTGGCGCCGATCAGGGTAACGATTTCCCCGGGAGCAACATCAAGGGAGATTCCTTTCAGGGCATGAATGGCGCCATAATAAACTTGAACACCCTCGATCTTAAGCAAGGTTCTCCACCTCCTCTCCCAGGTAGGCTTCGATAACCTTCGGATCACGCTTGATTTCCTCAGGCCCTCCGTGCGCAATGACTGTCCCGTAGTCCAGCACGTATATCCGTTCGCAAACACCCATAACCAGGGACATATCATGTTCTATTAATAGGATAGTCAACCGGAATTTATCCCTGATCCAGCGGATGAGCTCCATCAACTGTTTGGTTTCCTGGGGGTTCATCCCTGCCGCCGGTTCGTCCAGCAGCAGTAGTTTTGGTTGTGCCGCCAGGGCCCGGGCAATTTCCAGGCGCCGCTGCTCCCCATACGGCAGGTTTTTTGCTATTTCGTCTTTCTTAAGTTGAAGCTGGAATACCTTCAAGAACTCGATTGCTTTCTCCGTCATCACATTTTCCCCACGGGCGAACGGGGGCAGCCTCAGCATGGCGCTTGCCATCCCGTATTCAGCGTAGGGATGATAGGCAACCCGGACATTATCCAGGACGCTCAAGTTGCTGAACAGGCGAATATTCTGGAAGGTTCGGGCAACCCCCATCTGGGTAATCTGGTACGGTTTGCGGCGCACAAGGTTTTTTCCTGAGAAGATAATTTCTCCCTCGGAAGGAGGGTATACTCCGGTAATTAAATTGAAAACAGTGGTTTTCCCGGCGCCGTTTGGCCCGATCAGACCGACTAGTTCCCCCTCCTCAAGCTCAAGGGTGAAGTTGGAGACCGCATTTAGCCCTCCAAAAGCTTTAGACAGTTTCTTGATGGCGAGAAGGGCCACCATGATCACCTCTTACTTTCCGGAAAAGGTTGAATGTCATTTCCTTTGTTCCCAGCAAACCCTGCGGCCGGTACAGCATGACAAAGATTAACACCAGGGCGTATAGGACCATCCGGATATCGGGAAAGTTCTGCAAGGCCGCTGACATTACGGTCAGCAGGACCGCGGCCACCACCGAACCCGTCAGGCTCCCCAGGCCCCCAAGGACCACGATGACAAGAACATCAAACGATTTCAGGAACGAAAAGGTCATCGGTTGAACCAGGTAAAAATAATGGGCGAACAGGGCGCCGGCGACTCCGGCGAAAAAAGCTCCAATGGTGAAGGCAAGCACCTTGTATTTTGTCGTGTTGATGCCCATCGCCTCGGCGGCGACCTCGTTCTCACGGACGGAGATACATGCCCGGCCATAGGTTGAGTTTACAAAGTTTTTGATAATCAAGACCGTGCCTACCGTGAGGATAAACAGCCATGTCCATGTGGTCAACCTGGGAATCCCGATAATGCCCGTAGCGCCACCGACGTATTCAATGTTGAGGAGCACCACCTTGATAATCTCCCCTAACCCCAGGGTAGCAATTGCCAGGTAGTCGCCACGAAGACGAAGTGTGGGCAGCCCGATCAGGAAACCAACCAGCCCGGTGGCCAGGGCTCCCAGTAGAATAGCAACTGGAAAGGAATAGTGCAGTTTGACGGTCCAAATGGCGGACACATAAGCGCCCACGGCCATAAACCCGGCGTGCCCGATGGAGAACTGGCCGGTGAATCCGTTAATCAGGTTCAGACTGGTGGCCAGAATGATATTAATCCCGATCATGAAGAGATTCACCTGGTAGTACTCGGATAACAGTTTGGTGTTTATTAAAATCCCTACCCCGAAATACAACATGACCAAAAGGACAACTGTGGTCACATTCTTCCAGTTCAGAAGTCGGCGGAAATAATTCGTATTGTTCAACTTCCAGTTCACCTACACTTTCTCGCCGATGTTTTTGCCCAGAATGCCGGACGGCTTGATGATCAGGATAATGATCAGAATCCCAAAGGCAACCGCATCCCGCAGCATGGAACTCCAGTACCCGCTCACCATGGCTTCGGTGATTCCCATGAGAAACCCACCTACCATGGCTCCGGGAATGACCCCGATTCCCCCCAGAACCGCTGCCACGAATGCCTTCAGCCCCGGGATAATTCCCATCAACGGGTTGATGGAGTTGTAGTAGACACCCACCAGAACCCCAGCCGCAGCCGCCAGGGCTGATCCAATAGCAAAAGTGGCTGAAATGGTCCTGTTCACATCAATGCCCATCAGCAAGGCTGCTTCGTAGTCAAAGGATACGGCCCGCATAGCCTTACCAGTTTTTGTCCTGTGCACAATGAACTGGAGGATTGCCATCAGCAGCACCGTGATCGCAAGAATAAGAATCTCCTTGTAGGTAATGGTCACTGCTCCCCAGAGATGATACGATTTTTCCGTCATAACATCCATCGGGAACGACCTGTTTTGGGGCCCTACCGCCCACTTCCCCCCGTATTCCAGGAATAGCGACACCCCGATAGCCGTAATTAAAGCTGCGATTCTGGTTGCATTGCGGAGAGGCCGGTAGGCCAGACGCTCAATTACCACCCCCAGGATGGCGCAAATAATCATGGCCAATATCAGGGCCAAATAAACGTTCATCTTAAAAACCGTTACAGAGAAAAAGGCCACGTACGCCCCGACCATTAGCACATCCCCGTGAGCGAAGTTGATCAACTTTACAATCCCATATACCATCGTGTAGCCCAAGGCAATCAACGCATAAATACTGCCAAGGGTAATCCCGTTGATCAACTGCTGGAGGAACTCGGCCAATTTCGGTGACATTAGCTCAGGCATACTTAACGCCACCCCAATCAAGTTTAATGCAGACAGTTCAATGAGGGGGGTAATTCCTTACCCCCCTCATCAACCCCTTAAATGTCGTTCCTATTTGGGCGCAATTTTTGTCTTCAGTACCTGCTTGCCATCAACCATTTCGATGATGGCAATCTGCTTAATCGGATTGTGGAACTCGTCATAGGTCAGCATGCCCGTAACCGCCGGGAAGTCCTTGGTCTGAGCCAGAGCGTCTTTGATCTTTTCGGGATCGGCAGCTCCAGCCCTCGTGATGGCATCGGCGATCAGGTAGGCCGCGTCGTAGCCAAGAGCGGCAAACCCGTCAGGAACGGCGCCGTATTTGGCCTTGTAAGCCTCGACGAATTTCTGGATTGCAGGATCAGGGTCCTGAGAAGAATAATGGTTGGTGAAGAATGTGTTCTTCAGATTCGCCGGGCCGGCGGTACTGACCAGCTCGGGGGAATCCCAGCCGTCCGCACCAAGGAACGCAGCAGTGATGCCAAGATCACGGCCCTGTTTGACGATAAGGCCGACTTCGGCATAGTAACCAGGAACATAGATAACATCCGGCTTCTTGTTCTTAATCTTGGTCAGGGCGGCCTTGAAGTCGGTATCCTTTTCCAGGTAACCTTCTTCGGCAACGACCTTGCCGCCTAGCTTTTCAAACGCTTGTTTGAAGTTATCGGCAAGCCCCTTGCTGTAGTCGTTGTTGGTATCCTTGAAAAGAACAGCCGTCTTGGCTTTCAAGGTATTAAAAGCAAAGTCGGCGCCCACAATGCCCTGCGGCGGATCAATGAAGCAGGTGCGGAACACAAAGTCACGCACTTTCCCGGTAGCAGGGTCAACCGTTACCTTGGGATTGGTGGCTGAAGTGGTCAGCATCGGGATCTTGTTGCTTGTGACTACCGGCTCGGCAGCCAAGGTGTTCCCTGTGGTTGCAGCGCCGATGATAGCCACGACTTTTTCGCCAACGAGCTTGGTGGCCACGTTGGTGGACTCGGCGTTCTCTGACTTGTTGTCCTGTTTGATGGGCTCGATTTTCTTGCCCAGCACGCCGCCGTTGGCATTGATTTCGTCAAAAGCCAACAAAATTGCGTTTACTGTATTCGTACCGAAGGTGGCGACCCCACCGGATAGCTCGTAGTTAAGGCCGATCTTAATTGTTTCTTCTTTGGCAGGCTCATTGTTTGCCTGATCGCCTGTCCCTGCTTTTTGGCCGCATCCAGCCGCCACAATTGTCACCAGGAAGATGACAACCAGGGCCAGAGCCAACCTCTTCTTTAACCTCATTCAGTTTTCCCTCCTCGAATATCTAAGTCTTATATTGGGGTTCTTAAGCAGCCAAGCCGTCTACCTTCCTTTGGTCACCTCCCCATCAACGTGATAACCCGCCAGAAAAGGTACAAAAAAAGAAAGTGTTTCCACTGTCGCTTTGGCTGTTCGTCCTCTCACACAAAGCCCGTTTACAATATGTAGAAAACACCTCGTTCAAAGGCTGGAACCAGGTGAAAACTTTCCCGATCCCTGAGGGTTTAGTTATTTAAATTATAAGGCAAGCCTGTTTTTTCTGTCAATGAATTTCCATAAGATCCCTGTTTATGGCCACGAACGAAGGCGATTTTTAGAGATTTCTCATACTAATTGACCATGTCGGCAAATGCTTCTAACCTGAGCCGGAACCCCGAAGGAGAAAAATGTTCATCAACAGATAGGGAAATAACCGGCACATTATAGTCCCTGGAGATTCGCGGCAGTATGGACTCGGCGACAATTTCCGGCATGCAGGTAAGTGGCAGCACATGAATCACGCCGGCCATCCCCTTGCGGGCAAACCTTACTGCCCAAGCCACGGTATCCAACCCGTGGCCGCCGACCGCCTCCTCAAGATAGGGACCAGCTTCACACCTCAAGAAGTATCCATGGCGCCTCCGACCGATGGGTGAAATGTTATTTACCAGCCAACTGCTCAGGTAAATGGATTTTTCCAGTTCCAGGCCCAGCCGTCCCAGTTCGGTTTCGATCTGGTAATTGGCCATTGGCTCCAACAAGGTATAGATATCACCGATCAAGCCTACTCGTGGGCGCCTGGAGTCGGGGGTGGGGCGGCACCGGTTGAGAACATCAAGCCCCGTTTTCAAACACGAGGCCGTCTCCACTGGTGACCGGGAATTAATAATGCTGGTCACGGACTCTTGGTAGAATGTCCCCGAAGTGAAGGCAAGGTAAGGCTGGACCGAGAGGTAGTTTTGGTGAAGGGAATCGAGTGCCTTCAATTTTGTCCATGCCAGGTAAACCTGTTTCAGGGTAGAATGCAGGGATCGGCCGAAACCACCAAAGAGATCGCGGACACCCGGGAACAACTGCTCCGGATCTAAAATAATCATTTTAAACCGGTATCCATGATCCCTAAGAATCATTTCAATGAGGTAGCTAAAATATCCAAACCTACAGGGGCCGGTACCCCCCAACATGACAATTGTGTCTGCCCCCGAATCAACGGCCTCCATAAAGTTCCCCAAAATAATCTTGAAAGGAAGGCACGAACCTTCTGGCGCAAGGGTAGTACCGTGAGCAATAGTATCCTTACTGATCGGCGGGGGCGGGACGACTTCCATCCCTAACCCCCGGAACAAGTCTTCTAAAATCATGCCAAGGCTGCCCATATGCGGAAACGTCAATATCAAAACAAATCATCCCCTTCGACATAATTGTCTCCGGGGATGGTTTAAGGTATTCAAGACTATACGGCCATCGCTTCCCATTTCCCACAACGGTCTCCCCAGCGCGCAATGACCTGCCCTTCCTGGAAAATTTGGATAACCTCGCACCGGTTGGAACAGCCCTTGCATTCAAAACTGCCGGCTGTGTAGTTAATCTCACTGGCCTGAAACCCCTTGAACTTGGTTTTTTTACCTTTCTTAACCGCACCCTTAGCCAGCAAGGCGGCTCCGATAGCCCCCATGACGCCAAAATGAGGGGGAATGGTCACTTCAAAACCCAGCAATCTTTCAAACGCTGCCTTCATGCCGATATTGGCCGCAACACCCCCCTGGAAAGCAACAGGGGAAAGAATCTCTTTGCCCTTTCCTACATTGTTCAGGTAGTTCCGCACCAGAGCTTCGCAGAGACCGGCAATAATATCCTCCACGTTATGTCCCATCTGCTGCTTATGAATCATATCCGACTCGGCGAAAACTGCACAGCGACCGGCAATCCGAATCGGGTTATTGGCCTTCAACGCTAGGTCCCCGAACTGCTCAATGGGTATGGACAGGCGGTATGCCTGTTGATCCAGGAATGACCCCGTACCGGCGGCACAGACGGTGTTCATGGCAAAATCGGTTACAATGCCGTTTCGCAGCAGAATGATTTTGGAATCCTGACCGCCGATTTCGAAAATTGTCTGCACCCCGGGTATCTGATGGCTTGTTGCCATTGCGTGGGCGGTAATCTCGTTTTTGACAATATCCGCACCCACGAGCACGCTCGTGAGGTTGCGGGCGCTGCCTGTTGTCCCCGCCCCGGCGATTTCCACCTCCGAACCCATCCGATCCCCGATTTCCTTCAACCCGCTCTGGACAGCCCGAATCGGCTGCCCCTGGGTTCGGATGTAAAGATCAGCAAGAACTTCTCCCTGTTCGTCGATGACTACCAAATTGGTGCTGACAGATCCCACGTCAATTCCAAGGTATCCTTTCATATAAACCTAGCCTCCATCATTTCACGACGCTGCAGCAGTAAATCCACGAAAGCTTCCAGGCGGGTCTGGACCCCGGCCTTTCCGGTCTGCTCGTCAATAAATAGAGTGAGGACCGGAATACCCAAATCCTGGCTCACTCTGGGCAAGATGCTCTTGGCAACAATCTCGGGAATGCAGGTGAACGGTGCCAGTTGAACTACCCCGTCGAAGCCGTGTTTGGCGTACAACACCGTCTCTCCCACACTGTTAATGCCATGGCCGCCAATTAGTTCGTTCAGGTAAGGCTTGGCGGCCTTCTTGATGTCCTTCTCTCCGTCGTAAATAGTATTGTCTCTGGTCCAGGCGCTGAGCCAAATTGACCGGTCAGTATGTACTCCCATTTCGCCGAGAGTCACCTGAAGGTCATAATTGGCAAAAGGTTCGAGAACTACATAGATCTCACCGATAATCCCGATCTTAAGGGGTATGCGGCTCCCATCCTGAGGAATTGACTTAAGAAGGCGAAAACATTCTTCCTTTACTGCCACAGTATCCGAAATTGTCCGGGCCTGATCGAGGAGTGTTAAGCATCTCTGGAATACCTCTGTTGTCTCTCCCTTTTTGACTTCGTATGGCCGAATCTCGTGGGCGAGAATTTCCACATCGTCAAGAGTCTTTAACTTCTCCCATGCGTCCTTAAATCGGCGGTAAAAGGCCCGCCACGAAACCTTATTAGCTTTAATTAAGGATCGAATTTTCCCTAAAAAATCCGACAGATCCCGTAAGGGAGGTTCGAACACCATCACCCTGACATTGTGCCCCAGATCCTGCAGGATTTTTTCGTGCAAAACCCCATAGTAACCGGCCCGGCAGGGGCCCACCCCGCCGGAGGTGATTACAAGCTCCGCCCCCAGTTCAATGGCTTCCAGGTAGCTGCCCAGCAGGATTTTAAACGGGACGCAGGCAAACTCCGGCGCATACTGTACACCAAGGGTAAGCGTCCTTTTGCTGGGTTTAGGGGGTACGATGGCTTCGTGTCCCAGGTCATTGATCAACATCTTAAAGGCGATATGCGATGTCCCCATGTAGGGAAATGTAATTTTCATTCAACTGCCCTCCGCAACCGGAGCATATCCACGAAAGCCTCTATCCTGGTCAACATCCCGCCCTCTCCCGTATGCTCGTCAATGGTCAGGGCCATGAACGGGATCTTGCCGCGGTTTTTGGCTTCCAACTCGATCATTTTATCCACCATGGCATCTGGGCCGCAGCCGAATGCTGTGACATGAATTATGCCATCAACTTTTTCTTCAATATAATACAAAGCGGCCTGCATCACCATGTTGCTGAAGTTCCAGAACAGGTTCTTGGGGAGTTTGCGAGCCTGTTCCAGTAGGCTCGCGTTGGGGATCGTTTCCATAGTCAGGATTTTGACTCCCATTGATTTGAGCTTGGTCACAAGATCGGTGTTAATAAAGCGGTCATAGACAGCGTATGGGAACCCGACCACAGCGAAGCGAAGGTCTTCGACCTCGTTGCCGGCAGGCCTCACGCCCCCTGCAAGCACCTCGAACGCTTCAGGCGGCGTTAGCCCCGATTCAAGTAAACCCCGGTAACGGCGGTGAACTCGCAGAGCCTGACAGAAAGCTTTCAGCGTCTGCCCACCGGAACAGCCGAATTTCTGGCCCAGTTTCCGGGCAATACGCCACAGTTCCAAACGCCCTTTTTTGAGATCAACCCGGATATCAATGAGTTCCGGGAGGCCCTTGATCGATGCTTTAACCATGTCGGGTAAACCCAGGAATTTGGGACAAAACGTCTCAGTGCCAAACTTGCGCACGCTGACCAGACGTGGAGCAAACAAATAGTCCACTTCCCCCCTGAGGGAGGCAACATGCCCGTGATACAGTTTTATCGGGATACAGGCGTCGTTCACCGTTTCTTGAATTCCGGCATCCAAAATCCCCTTGGTGGTTGGCCCGGAAACAACTACCTCCAGGCCGAGGTTTTCGAAGAACGTTTTCCAAAGGGGATAGTAGATGTAAAACGCCAAGGTGCGGGGGATGCCGATCTTGACAGGCATAAAATTTTAACCTCCTCGACAGAGGCAACCTTCGCGGGCTTCCGGGATGGCTGCTCCATAAAATATTATAGGCCGTCCGGCTTCCCTGTCAATGGACAATCTTCTTTATTATTGTTTAACCCTTTTGTCCCCTACTCTCCGGGTTACTTTTTCCCGGTCAAGGTATTCTAAAAACGGCAGGACAAACCGCCGCGAACTCCGCAACAAATCGCGCGCCTCTGCGATTTGGATGGACTGATGGTCCCCCAGCCACTCAATTACCATGCGTTTTCCTTCCTCAACCAGTTCTGGAAGCAGCATAAAGTCATCGCCAATCTTTACCAACATCCGATTCCACAGCGCATAATTCAATAACTCATCGGCCTGTTCGGCTGGCACATTGAACCGGTGCACCAACTGCCCCCACTCGGCCGGTTGGAACCGGTCCTGCCTGAACTGCTCCAGGATTCCAGCCCAAGCCGCTTCCAGTTTTGGATCAAGTCTTGCTTGAAAACCCTGGCCGGCAACTGACTGGCCTGTGGTCTGAAGGATCCCGTCTCTCTCCATAGCCTGAAGCATAGCATTGAACAGCCTGGCGTTTACTTTGGCAAACTTTCGCGAACGCAGCTCCTCTTTAGGCAGCCCTGGCCTTAGGGGATAGTCGCGATGATAGGACTCCAACAAGGACTCCACTTCTTCAGCCAGAGAGCGGTACTTGATGGCAGACATCAGGTATTCGGCCCCGTCACCCGAAAACGCGTTCACCGTGTCAGTATCGGTTAACCGGCTGATTGACTCCATGGTTTCCGTTTCTCCCAAGCCGGTGGCTTTCTGAAGTTCAACCGGGGTTAAGGCAATGCCGTCTGTTCTCTCCAGTTCCTGAAGAATCAGCTGCTCCGGAGTCCCTTTTTCTTTAGTTTCCAGGGATTTGATGGCCTCCCCGCGGTAACGTTTCTGCCGGGGCGGTGAGGGGTCAATCACTGTCCCTCCACCAACGGTCAGCATCGGTGAATATGATCGGATGACGAAGCGATCTTCTCTCGCCGCGACCACCGGCTCTTCCATAACCATATGAGCATATGCCGTATCACCAGGATCGATTTCTTCCCGATCAAGAAGCAGCACTCTGCCAAAGGTCTCCTTTGTCCCCAAGTAGAAACGAACCCGGGCATTGTTTTTCAAAGGCCTCTCCGCCTCCGGCAGCATCTCCAAGCGGACATCTACCCGATAAGAACTGCCAAGGACTCCCGGGGTGGCCAATACGTCCCCCCGATGAACCTGATCAAGATCGATGCCAGCCAGGTTGGCAGCAACCCTCTGTCCCGCCACAGCCTCCTCAACCTTTTGGCCGTGCACCTGCAGGGTTCTGATCTTGGAGGTCAGCCCCCGGGGCAGGATCTCCACAGCATCACCGACCCTCAGTTTCCCCGACGACAGAGTTCCGGTAACCACGGTGCCGAACCCAATGATAGAAAATACCCTGTCCACAGCCAAACGGGCCGGGCCGGTTGCCGCTTTCTCGGATACCTCCAAAGCTTTGTCATCGATCAGTCGGGTTAGGCTGTCAATCCCTTCCCCTGTGACTCCGGACACGCTGACAATCGGAGCGTCGGCAATAATTGTGCCCTGCACGGCCTCCCTAACCTCCTCTTCGATCAGGAGAACCCAGTCCTCTTCAACCATGTCTATTTTGGTAATCACAATAATTCCTTTTTTGACCTGCAGAAGCTGAATGATGTCCAGGTGTTCTCTGGTCTGAGGCATTACCCCCTCGTCAGCAGCCACCACAAAGAGAACCAGGTCGATGCCTGCCACCCCGGCCAACATGTGCTTGATAAACTTTTCGTGTCCCGGAACATCGACTATCCCCGCCTGAATACCGCTGGGGAGAAGCATGGGAGCAAAGCCCAACTCAATTGAGATTCCCCGCTCCTTTTCTTCCTTGAGCCTGTCGGTGTCAACACCGGTCATCGCCTTAACGAGGGTCGTCTTCCCATGGTCCACATGCCCGGCGGTACCGATAACAAAGTGCTTCACTTGGATGTCTCCTCCCCCTCGGAAAATGCTTCCCGAACAGCCCCGGCAAGTTCGTTCAGTTCGTTTTCCCGAACGGTTCTCAGATCCAGCAGGTACCAATCATTTTGGATACGGCCAATGACCGGAACCCTGCCTCTCCTTAGCCTCCGCGCCAGACCGGCAGCAGTAACCCCGGCCGGGAGTATGGCTATCACTTTGGTCGGGAGTTCCGTCCCGGGCACGGCCCCCCCACCGACGAAGGAATTGTCGTCCCGGATTTCGATCCTGGCCTTTGTCTCCCCTATGCTCTGCAACTTGGCCAAGAGATTTTCCGCCATTTGCCTCAGAAGCGGTTCCGCCCTGTTGAGCATTTCCAGTGCCGGGATGTTGGCAACAGCCTTTTCCGGATCGAGGTACTGCCGCAAGGTTGCTTCTAAAGCCGCCAGGGTCAGTTTGTCTACCCGCAATGCCCGGGTCAACGGGTTGGCTTCCATCAAGGCAATGAGTTCGCGACTTCCGGCGATAATCCCCGCCTGAGGCCCTCCCAAAAGCTTGTCCCCGCTAAAGGTAACCAAATCCGCACCGGCATCAATGCTTTGGCGAACGGTGGGCTCCGGTTCCACCCCATTAGCCAAGTATTCCATCATGCTCCCGCTCCCCAGGTCCTCGATGACCGGGAGGCGGTATGCATCTGCCAATCCCTTCATCTCGCGGATGGAAACCGAGTGAGTGAAGCCGACGATTTTAAAATTGCTTGTATGGACTTTGAGCAAAGCCGCCGTGTCATCGGAAATCGCCCGTTCATAATCCTTGATGTTTGTCTTGTTGGTAGTGCCAACTTCAACCAACCGAGCTCCACTGTGGGCCAGGACTTCGGGAATGCGAAACCCGCCCCCAATTTCCACCAGTTCCCCCCGGGAAACCACAACTTCCCGCCCTCTGGCAAGGGTATTTAAAACCAGCATGACCGCAGCGGCATTGTTATTTACAACCATGGAGGCCTCAGCCCCGGTAAGAAAGCGCAAAAGATGATCGGTATGGGAATACCTTGTCCCTCTACCCCCGGAGAGCAAATCATACTCAAGATTAGAATAGCCTTCTGCTACGGCGCTGACGGCCTGACGGGCCTCAAGACTGAGGATCGCGCGGCCCAGGTTTGTATGCAGGACCACCCCAGTCGCATTGATCACCCGCTTGAGGCTTCCGTCACATTTCCACCGAATGGTTTCCACACTGTCCCTGACGATATCGGCTGTTTTGAAATTGGTTTGGTCCCCTCGAAGGATATTTTCCCGTACGAGTGCCAGCTTCTCCCGCACCGTCTCCACAATTAGAGCCCTTGGCACATCCCGCAAAGACGCCAGGTCCTCCTCCTTGAGCAGTTGATCAACCGAAGGGATTCCTCGTAGTAACTCTTTGCCGTCCATCTTTACCTCCAATGGAAAGGTCATAACTTAATTATTCCCTTCAATTAATAAAAAACCTGCAAATGGGTGCAACGGAAGTTCTTTCTTGTTTTCGGCACCGCCCGTTCCCCGATTATTAATGTATGCAAAGTGTTGCCCGGTCAGGAGCCGGGGCGGTTGCGCCACAGAAGAACCGCAAGGAAAAGCAGACCGATGTACCCGAATATGGGGTAGACGGTAGCCACCAGGAAGGAAAAGCTGTACCGGGCCATGGGAAGAGCCAGCACTACGGTGCCGGCGGCGGCCAGCCGGTACGGAACCTTCGTTAAATCGGCCACGCGCTGGCTAAAACCATAGGCCGAGGCCACCGCTGTGGTTAAAATCCCGAACCAGAGCAGGAGCGTATAAAGATATTTTAGAAAAGGACTGAAATTCCCTGCCACAAACAACATTGGCACTTCATAAAGGAGAATATCCGGGTAAAAAACCACCATGGCCCGGCTGATGGCGAAGCCGAACATCCCGAGCAGCAACCCGCCGGCTACTCCTCCCGCAACCCCTCCCGCTTCCTTGACCTTCTCTCCCAGAGAAGCCAGTACCACAGTGGCCAAGAGCAGGTTGTACGAGGCATACAAGACCATTGACATGCCGCATCCCAGACTTCCCTCGGGGTGGGGCAGGGGGTTCCAATGAATACCCTGGTTCAATCCATAATGAATCGCGAGCCCGCTGACCAAGAAACAGATGACAAATTTCAACGGAATCAAGACGCTGTTTATCCAGACCACCCCACCAATGCCGCCGAGCAGTGCCAGCAAAACCATGGTTGCAGTCAATACCACCCCCACCGCTGCCGGGCTGTCGAGCTGCTCATGAAACAAAGCCGCGCTCGCCGACAACATGATGCAAAAACACATAAAAATAAAGAGGGTTACTAGTACATCAAATATTCTACCGACCACTTTCCCAAGCAGCCGGTCAAATAACTGTTGGTACCCGCGAACACCCCATCGACAGCTCGTAACCAAAACGATGCTTCCAAAGGCCGCCATCAAAACCCCGGCGACCATCGTTCCCCACAGGCCCGCATGCCCGTGAACAACGAAAAACTGCATCATTTCCTGGCCAGAGGCGAACCCGGCCCCCATTACGGCCCCGATAAACGTCGCTGCAATCTGAAAATGGATCTTTGAGTTGCGGACCCGCAATCTGTTCTCCTCCTACTGGTTCTCCCGATAGAAGTCTATGTCTGGACAATGGTTTTCTGAACCGGGCGGAAGGCCAAATACCCAGTTGATTCCCCCATCGCCAAACCCCACCTGAACTGCTGCCGCGCCAAGAGAAGGGCTTTCCTTGTATATTTACCGGTGGCTGCACATATACTGATGGAAAACCCGCCCGGAGGGAACCATGCGTCTAGACCTTTCTCTTCCCCCTCTTCTGCGCCAAGATCAACAGGATAGCAGGTTCAAGGTCCACATAGATGACCCTTTGTTTGTGTCCAAGATGGGTAAGTCTCTCGCCCGAAAGCTGATTAAATTAAACCCCCGGCTTTTAAAACCGGTGGTCCTGCTTTGTATTGGGACCGATCGCTCAACTGGGGATTGCCTCGGACCCCTTATCGGTACTCGCCTTTCCAGCATGGGAACAACCTTTTTTTCGGTTTTTGGAACTCTTGATAACCCGGTCCATGCCACTAATCTTGTGCTGACTCTGGAACAAATTAACAACGAGTTTGCCGATCCCTTGATTTTAGCCATTGACGCCTGCCTGGGAGGAGTGGACAGCGTCGGCTACGTTTCGCTTGACGATGGTTCCCTTCGCCCCGGGGCCGGCGTTCACAAAGACCTGCCCCCAGTAGGCGAACTTCATGTTTCGGGAATTGTCAATGTTGGTGGGTTCATGGAATATTTCGTGCTCCAGAATACCCGTTTGAGCGTGGTTATGAAAATGGCGGAAAAAATAAGTTTTGGATTAATTTCCGGGCACCTATTGGTAACCCGAGCGGTGTGAACAAAAGCATTCCGTGCCTAAAGAATCAGCGGTAAGCTTTTGTTCTTTCCCAGGGAACCCATGCGTTCCCTAGGACGCTCCGCTGTACCCTCCTTATCGAAGATAAGGGGGCCTCCCCCTTAACAGCCCCCACGTCTAGGAAATTAATCCACAGCCCATATCCCAAGCATAATTTCCTATCCGAAAAAAAAACGGCGGCTTTCAGCCGCCGCCGTGGTTTTTTCCCAGTACCGGTCCCTTTGGTTAACCCATAATTTGAAGACGCTCTTTCAAGGTTTTTAGGACTTCGTCCGCGGACTGCCCTTCAGCATTAATCACCGGCGCCCGCGTGGAAATATCCTGCATGTTCATCACGTTATCGTCCCTGCCGCTGACAATGACCGCGCTTGCCCGGTTGAGGTTCCGGGGGTTCAGGTCAAGTACCTGGTACCCTTCCCGCTCCAAAGCGCGCCGAATGTTCGATAGATCGCCTTCCAGGGCCACAATTTTATCCATGGGTACACCTCCGTCAAGCTGTTCAACCTGTATTATGTCCAGCGGCGGAACGGTTATTCCTGAGGATATGTAGGACCTCTTCATCGCCAGTCTGCCCGAAATCGACATAATATTCCCCGACCGCAATAAAGTCATCCGGTGTAAGTAGGCAGATCAGATCATCTACCATGGGCTTAAGGTCCTCCACCGTGTCCCGGGGTGCAACCGGAACAGCCAGAATGAGCTGGTCCGGATTCTGTTTTCTTAGGGCCGCGAGGGCAGCTTTGATTGTTAAGCCGGTGGCGATACCATCATCGATCAAAATCGCCGTTCGGCCAGAAATTTCACCTATAGATGGCTGACGCCCGTAGGCATCCATCCTGCGCCCAATCTCCTTAAGTTCGGCCGCTATCAGGGGCTTAAGATCTTCAACAGTCAAACCCAGTTGGGCCATCGCAGCCCGGTGGTAAATAACCGTGCCATCAGGAGCCACCGCGGCCATGGCAACTTCCGGGTTCCAGGGTGTGCCCACCTTCCGGGGGATAACCAGTTCAATCCCGGCTCCCAAGGCGGAAGCCACCGGTTCGGCAACAACCACCCCTCCCCGGGGGATGGCCCATATCACCGGTTTGTTGAAGTTTCTTTCCCCCAGCTGTTTGGCCAGACTCTTACCGGCCTCAGCCCGGTTAGCGAACACCGTTGTCAACCCCGCTTCGGGCTATCACAAGATCGCGAACCTCCTCCGGAGACATCCCCACCGCGTTGATCATTAAGACCCTGTCGGTTTCGCCAGCGTCCATGGTTGACCCAAAATTCTCCACCCCTGAGATACCGGCATATTCGCAGCTTACTCCACTATAAACGATTACATTCACCGGCTCCCTCGCGGTCTCCATACTGACCACTCTTAAACCTTTTTCCTCTAATGGAACACGAAAGTTGTCCAAACCCGATTGAAGTGCCACAGTTACCAATCCTTACACCTCCGCTACCATTGTTTCCGGAGGTGGGTAAGGTTATTCTCTCTGATCCGTTGCGCCGGGGCCCGGCATATCCCCGGGGGCTAATAGATGCAGGATTGCCGGGGCCAGTTCCATCCTTATCGGTGTTTGGCCAACGATCTCACCATCGGCATGGACGGTTAATCTTCTTCCAGGTGTCTCAATCTCAATTTGGGTTGCGCGGTACGTCTTTACCCGGGGATGTAACACGTGACGGCCGGAAAATATTTGAGGGAAGGCAAGTAGGAACTGCGGTCGGGGTAAATCTTCGACAATACAAATATCCAACAGGCCATCAGCCGGATCGGCTGCAGGGGTAATCATCATGCCGCCACCATAGCAGCGCCCGTTACCCACCGCGATCAGCAGCCCTTTAGCCCGTATTTCCTTTCCGTCCAGCCGGATAATGGCATCAGCGGACTTAAACGTCAGTAAAACCTTTGCCACCGCCAGGAGATAAGCTGGCGCGCCGGAAAGGAATTTAATGCCCTGGTTTATTTCTCTGGCTACCTCCGCATCAAGCCCAACTCCGGCAACGTTGAGGTAATACTGGCCGTTAACCCTGCCCAGGTCGATGGTCCACCTTCTAAATGTCGGGATTAGTGCGGCAGCCAACAGTGGATCAAGAGGCAGCCGTAGGGTGCGGGCAAAATCATTTCCGGTACCGCAGGGAATTACCGCTAACTGAGTGCCTGTTCCGGCAATTCCGTTGACAATTTCGCTAAAAGTCCCATCGCCGCCGATTCCCACTATGGTTTGGACTCCCCGGTTCGCTAAATCCTGACTCAGAACACGGGCATGCCCTCTATTGGTTGTGACATATACTTCCGGAGTATAGCCGCACTTTTCCAGGACCCGAAAAATCATTGGCCACTTTTTGGCCGCCCTACCTCGACCGGCCACCGGGTTGACGATGCAATGAATTGGCAGCAAACCCATCTCTCCTCTTGATGCAAAAATAAGAAACCTAATCTCCGAAGAGACTAGGTGAGAAGGAATCCTAAATTTTTGTTCCCGCTTTGTCCTTGCGGTTTTCACCGGCATCTTTGCGCATCTGGCAGTTTCCTTCGAAAACTGCCCCTTCATCAATAACCATCTGCCCCACCGATATGTCTCCAAACAGCTTCCCTGAAGAAGTTATTTCGACTCTGCCGCTTACGGAAACGCTTCCCTTCAGCTCCCCCGAGATGAGTAGGTTCCGGGCGCTCACGTTTGCTTGAATTAGCCCTTCTTCCCCTATCAACAAGTCTCCTTTGACGCTGATTTCGCCGCAAAACTTGCCATCAATCCTTACAGCGCCTTCGGTGACAAGCTTCCCATCGAACGATGTTGTCTTGCTGAGGAAGGTATCGATCTTTTCGAAACCGGGGGTTTCTTTACGGTTAAACAATTCCTTCCCTCCCTATTAGCGGATTAGCACCTTTCTGGGATCCGTCAGCTTCCCGTTTACTGTGACCATGAAGTGAAGATGGGGGCCCGTACTTCTTCCCGTACTACCTACACGAGAAATGACCTGCCCTTTCTGGACTTTTTCCCCACTCTTAACTAGAATGGCTGAATTGTGGGCATACCAAGTTGAATATCCGTTACCATGCTTAATAATGGCTACCCGGCCGTACCCGCTCTTCCAGCCAGCGAATGAAATGATTCCTGTGCCGGCGGCTCGTACTGGCGTGCCCTTACGTGCGGCAATGTCAAGCCCATCGTGAAATTCCCGTCTTCGCCCAAACGGGGATTTGCGGGTGCCAAAGGTTGACGTTATGCGGCCGTAAACCGGCCAGCGGTTTGGAATGGAAGCAAGGTAGTTGAGGCGCTGCTGGACGGCCTTTTTCAGGTAGGTGAGGCTAGCCATTTGATCATCAAGTTGGCTGTCCAACCGCACCATGTCGTTCCTGAGGTTGGCTGTCGCCGCCAAGTTTGCACCGGATAGCGTTTTTGCTGCTGAAGAACGGGCTGGTTCGGTGATCCCAATGTTTCTGGAGCCGGTCCCACGAGAGGGTTGCTTTTCACTCGCCTTCTCCAGCCCAAGCAGTTTGCGAACCTGTTCATCAAGGTCTTCAACGGCTTGTGCCTTTTGTTGGATTGAATCCGATACCTTGCTCAATTCCTTAATTTCCTTAGCTTGAGCCGCGTTTACCTTTCGCAGTTGCCCCATGGTGGCTATCTCCGCCTTTACGGCTGAAAAGGAATACGCAAGGTAGACAACCAGGATAATTACAAGCCCAGCCGTGACTATTGCTGTTCTCACCAACCAGTAAGGTATTTTTAAACTAATAACTTCGCGGCCATGGGGAATCAAGACCATGGTAAGGGCTTGATGTTTTCCGCTTTTACGCTTAGACATCATCTCACCGCCGGTTTACGATTTGCCGGTACCCAGCGCCTGTTGAATGGCTTCCTTTTCTTCGAGGGTCAACAGGTAGGACGATTGACCGCCCTTGATGGGTTTGGCGTATGTTCGACAGTCGTCGCGACCATACAACCCGCTAAGGACAACACCATCACCCTGTTGATCAAGGAGGGCGATAGCGAAGCTGAGGTCGCTGCCGACATTATCAAAAGCATTAAACCTAATGAGCGCCCGATTTTGAAGGCAGTTTCTCACCGTCATCTCCAGCTTCTTACAGGCAAGATCAGTTTCGTTAACTTTATCGAGGGCAATTCGCACCTTTTTTATGTTGTCCGCGAGCAACTCCTCAAGATTCTGATCATTCATTCCGCGCAATAGGTTTCGGTAATAGCGAGTTGTCCGGGACATCTTGACACTGATACTGATGGCCCAAATAAAGAGCACCACAATCAAGATCCCCATTGATGCCGTTATCGGAACCAAGTTCTGCCCCAAAATCTGGTTAAGTAGGTTGGCGTTCAATGAGTTCTCCTCCTTGATGTGGGGTAAACAAAGGTGTCGAAGTTAACTAATTCCACATATAAACCACTTTTCCTCTTGGGGTTACAATAAAATTTCCCCCGTGGTAGTATGAATTGACACTATTCAACCATCATACTACAATGTTGGCAAATCTTTGGGCTTTTGTGATAGACGGAGGTTCGGCAATGAATGAAACTGAACTGAAGCGGTTACTCGGTAAGGTTCGAGACCAACACATGTCCGTCGACGACGCGTTCCATGTCCTTAAGGATTTGCCCTACGAGGATGTCGGGTTTGCCAAGATTGACCACCACCGTGGTTTGCGGGTTGGTTTTCCGGAAGTGATTTTTTGCCCGGGCAAATCCCCTGCCCAGATAGTGGAGATAATTCAACGGATGTTAGCCCATAAATGCCCGGTCATTGCCACGCGGGCCGATTCCCAACTGTTTGAACTCGTAAGATCTGAGTTTCCTCAGGCGGAATATTACGAATTAGCTCGAATTATCAGCCTTGACGCCGGTCATCACCCGCTGAACGAAGAACTTATTGCGGTGCTATCGGCGGGAACGGCGGATATTCCTGTTGCCGAAGAGGCTGCGGTTACCGCGGAGTTGCTTGGTTCCACGGTTCGCCGCTTTTACGATGTCGGGGTGGCAGGTATTCACCGGCTTCTTGACAAACGCCAGGAGTTGGCTCAGTCACGGGTATTGATAGTTGTTGCAGGCATGGATGGCGCTCTTCCCAGCGTAGTGGGGGGGTTGTTTGGTAAGCCGGTGATTGCTGTTCCCACGAGCGTGGGCTATGGTGCCAGCTTTAACGGCCTCGCTGCCTTGCTGACAATGATCAACAGCTGTGCTGTCGGTGTCGGAGTTGTTAACATTGACAATGGTTTTGGGGCTGGTGTGCTTGCCAATATGATTGTAAAGGTGGGATCGCAAGCATGAGAGGAATTTATTTCGATTGTTTTTCCGGAATCAGCGGTGATATGTGCCTGGCGGCTCTGATACACGCGGGCGTCCCGGCAGCAGAACTGCAACGGGCTATCTCCTCCTTGCCATTCGGTCCTGTTGAGATTGGCATCACGCCGGTGACGGGTTCCGGAATTGCCGCGTTGTCCGTCCAGGTACGTTTTCCTGAGCAGAAATGCCACCGGCACTTCGGTGAGGTTTTGTCGATCATAGAAGCTGGCGAATTACCCGCCAGGGTCAAAGTTTGGGCCAAAGAAGTCTTTTGGAACTTAGCAGTGGCAGAGGCGGCAGTTCACGGCATTAATCCTGATGAAGTTCATTTTCACGAGGTGGGCGCTGTAGACTCAATAGTCGATATTGTAGGCATCCTTTGGGCGCTTGACTGGTTAAGGGTGGACCGAGTTTTTGTTTCAGCCCTTCCGGTGGGCCGCGGCTTTGTATCATGCCAGCATGGCAACCTACCCCTGCCCGCCCCCGCAGTGCTTGAGCTCGTCAAGGGCAAGATCCCTCTGTATGGACTGGACATGGAAACCGAACTTGTTACCCCTACCGGGGCTGCCATTATGGCCACTCTGGCCCAGTTCACTTCAACATGGCCGGCCATGACACCGGAACGCATGGGGTACGGCGCGGGAACAAGGCAGACATCGACTCCCAACATGCTCCGAGTTGTTGTCGGCGATTGCCCGGGCGATGGTCGCGCTTCGGATTCTATAGTGGTCTTGGAAACCAATATTGACGATATGAACCCTGAATTCTATCAGCATCTGTCAGCCCGACTCTTTGAAGCAGGGGCCCTTGACGTTTTTCTCACCCCGATACAAATGAAGAAGAACCGTCCGGGTACCCGAATCACGATCCTGTCTCCGGCGAATGCGCTTTCTGCCCTTACCAATATGTTGTTTGCCGAAACGACCACGCTTGGGGTTCGGTTTCACCAGGAACAAAGATTTTTAGCTCAACGCCACGAACTGACAGTGGCTCTTCCCGAAGGGCCAGTCAGAGTCAAATATGGGTCTGCCTTAGCATCGCCAACTGCGGCTACCGTGTCGCCGGAACTTGATGATTGCGAACGGTTAGCCAGGGCCAGCAGCATTCCCTTAAAATATATCTACGACTCCGCCAAAAGGGAGGCTTATCGGCTCTTGTTTCCAGAAGAGGGAAAATAAAGCCAAAACAGGGGCGAACGCATGTTCGCCCCTGTTTTGGCCATGCCCTTCTTTGCCATTTGGTTCACCTAGTTTGCCGTGAGTCCGCTTGGGGAATGGTTGACCAATTTCTTAAAGCTGCTTTCAGCTTAACAGATTTGAGCGGAAACCCCTTCGAGCGCATTCAGCGTCTGGTCAATTTCTTCTTCAGTATTAAAATAGGAGAGGCTGATTCTGACAACCCCTTGATCCAGTGTACCGATAGTTCGGTGTGCCCAGGGAGCACAATGCAGTCCGCTTCGGGTGGCAATGTCGAACCCTTTGTCCAGGATGAAACTCACTTCCGAAGACCCAATGTCTCCAATATTGAATGGAATTACGCCGACACGAGCCTCAGGCTCCTTGGGCCCATACAGTCTTACATTTGGAATCATGCCCAACCCGTCCAACAGGCGCCGCATCAGGTTTTGTTCATGAGCTCGGATTATTTCTACACCTGTTTCGAGTATAAACTCCACCCCCGCAGCCAAGCCAGCAATTCCCACCGTGTTTGGGGTTCCACTTTCGTATCTGTCCGGGGTGAACTCAGGCTGGTAATCAGATTCCGATTGACTGCCACTGCCGCCCGTCTTCAGAGGCTCAAGATCGATTCCTTCGCGTAAGTAAAGTCCGCCTGTGCCCTGGGGTCCAAATAATCCCTTGTGCCCAGGGAAGGCAAGCAGATCTATCTTCATCACCTCAACGTCTATGGGTACGGCACCGGCGCTTTGCGCGGCATCAACAAGGAATGCTATCCCTCGCTTTCGAGTTATTTCTCCGACCTTTTCCACTGGCATTATTGTGCCCGTCACATTGGAGGCATGTGTGACGCAGATCAATCTGGTATCTGGCCGAATGTGGCGTTCCAGGGTTTCCAAGTCAAGGCTTCCGTCTTGGCAGCAGGGTACAACGCTCAAATCAACACCCTTGCTCTCCAGCCACCGCATAGGACGCGTCACCGAGTTGTGTTCCATGCTCGTTGTGATGGCATGATCCCCGGCTTTAAGGAACCCTCTTAAGGCGAGGTTAATGGCCTCAGTCGCGTTCAACGTGAAAATCACTCTCGTCGGGTCCCCAATGCCAAAAAGAGAAGCTATTTTCTCCCGGGCGTCACAAATTACCCGCCCCGCCGCTAGGGCCATCCTGTGGCCAGCCCTTCCGGGATTAGCCCCCATTTCCCTCATCACCGTCTCCATGGCCTCGTACACCGTTTTTGGCTTGGGCCAGGTTGTTGCCGCGTTATCTAGATAAATCAATCACTTCACCTCTTGCCGAAATGAGTCGCGCCTTCACATGCTGGGCCCTTTCCTGATAGTTTCACGTGAAACAAATGGCTCCGGGGCCTGAAGGGGTCCGCCGAAGCTCAAGTTGGCCATTCGTCTCCGCCTCACGTTCAGGGCGGCCAATGCCCTGGCGCAGGTTTTCATTGGGGTACGGCGCCGGCCTTGCTTTCCTCGACTTTTTCTAGAGCCGCATTGTGTGGAAAAGGCTGGCAAGGGTCATCCCGCCATTGTTTCACGTGAAACCCCACTGCAGGGTATGTTCTCGATGAAAAATTATGCTGAGATCCAGGATGCGGCCGACTTTCCTATATGTGCGCTCCCTCTATTATTTCCACAATCCGATTCAGTTCTTCGGGGCTGTAGTATTCGATCTCAATTTTCCCGCCGCGTTTCCCCGCTTTGATGCTCACCTTGGTGCTTAGCCGGCAACGCAGTTTTTCCTCCGTTGCTAAAACCTCAGTCTCACTTCTTTCAACCCGTTTGAGCGGTACCCGCCGCCCCAGGCCACGGCGTTGCACCATCAATTCGGTTTGCCTGACGGACAGTCCCGATTGTACCACCTTTGCGGCGGTTCTATTTCTTTCCTCAATGTTTTCAATTCCCAAAAGGGCTCTGGCGTGTCCCGCCGATAATCTGCCATTTAGAACACTTTCTCTGATTTCCGCGGAAAGGTTCAGCAACCTGAGGGAATTGGCAACGTGGGGGCGGCTCTTCCCTACCCGGGAAGCAACCTGTTCCTGTGTCATCCCAAACTGTCCCATTAATTGACGATAGGCTTCGGCTTCTTCCAAAGGGTTCAGGTCTTCTCGTTGGAGGTTCTCGATCAGAGATATTTCCATTACTTCTTGAGGGGACAAGTCTCGAATTACCGCCGGTATTTTTTCTGCCCCCGCGATTTGTGATGCTCGCCATCGTCTCTCCCCGGCAACTAGTTCGTATTCCGAGCCTCCAAGGGGACGAACCAATACGGGCTGTACCAGGCCGTGTTCCTTAATTGATTCAGCGAGTTCGTTGAGGCGATCTTCTTTAAACTCTTTTCGCGGCTGCAGCGGATTAGCCCTTATCGAACTTACGGGTATTTCCCTAACCCCCGGGTCTCCGGTCGCATCGTCCATCGATGGAATCAGAGCCTGAAGACCTTTCCCTAGTCCTCTCTTATTCATTTTCCACCACTTCCTTGGCAAGTTCCATGTAAACTTCAGCGCCTTTGGACTTAGAGTCATAAGTAATAATCGGTTTCCCATGGCTGGGGGCCTCGCTCAAGCGGACATTTCGAGGAATAATGGTGCTAAAAACTTTGTGCCGGAAATGCTTTTTGACCTCATCAACCACTTGGATTGACAGATTAGTCCTGCCGTCAAACATGGTAAGGACCACGCCTTCAATCTCCAACGACGGGTTAAGGTGTTTTTGTACCAGTTGAATCGTGTGCATTAATTGACCTAACCCTTCCAACGCATAGTATTCACATTGAATAGGAATTAGAATTCGGTCTGCAGCTGTGAGGGCGTTCAATGTAAGAAGCCCGAGTGACGGAGGGCAATCAATTATGATAAAATCATAATCGTCCCGTGCCGCACCAAGAGCACGCTTCAGCTTGCCTTCCCGAGATATCGCCGTGACCAATTCCACCTCTGCCCCGGCTAGTTGAATGGTGGCCGGGACAACATCAAGCCCATCAATAGCGGTCTTTTTCATCACGCTTTCCAAAGGAATTCCGTTAATGATGACGTCGTATATGCAATGCGCGGTCAGAACCCGGTCAACGCCCAGCCCGCTGCTGGCATTTCCCTGGGGATCAATGTCAATAATCAAGACTTTCTGGCCGATAACCGCTAGACATGCGCCGAGATTGACGGCCGTAGTCGTTTTGGCTACTCCTCCTTTTTGGTTCGCAATGGCAATCACTTTCCCCATGGTTTTCACCTCGCCCACACATTTCCACATTTCCGTCCGAAGTTCCTCCTGGTGCTATTTTGGAAAAATTCCGGTCACCTGTTTTTAACCCCCGTACAACCCGTACAGGCTTTTTACCCCCCGATTAATAGGGTATACTGCCAATGAAAGTTTTCGCGCCTTAGAGGGAAATCTATGATCGAACGTTTGTTCCCTCGCCTTGCCACTTCCGCACCATTACCTTCAATTCAATCCATTCCCCCGAGTCTCTTTCGCTCAGTTCGGCTTCATACCCTGCCGCCTTCATTTGCTCAGTAAGCATCCGCACAGACTTAACAAAAAACACCGCGTCTTTGACTCTGTCATATTGTCGGCGTGAGCTTTTTATTTCCCGGGAAATATTTCTACCAATTTCATCAATCAGTTCTTCCGTTTCCCGGACTGTCAGGCCGCTCTCATAAATGCGTCGAAGTACTTCGACCTGTTTCTCTTCGCTTTTCAATCTCAACAAGGCCCGCGTATGTCTTTCAGAAACCAGTTCGCAGGAAATGTTTTCCCTGACCCTCTCAGGAAGCCTCAACAGCCGAAGTTTATTGGCCACGCAGGATTGAGTCTTCCCAACCCGCTGGGCAACCTCCTCCTGGGTAAGTCCGAATTCACCGATCAATACCGCGTAACTCTCTGCTTCTTCGAAATAGTTTAAATCCTCCCGTTGTAAGTTTTCTATCAAAGCCATCTCCGCGGTCTCCCGATCGCTCAAGTTTTTGACAATGGCCGGAATAGACTCTAACCCGGCCAACTGGCTTGCCCGTACTCTTCTCTCACCGGCGATCAATTCATACCCGCTGTCAGTCGCTCTAAGAATAACAGGGCTAATCACACCAACTTCTTGAATGGACCTGGCCAGTTCCTCGAGACGGGAGCTATCGATCTTTTTTCGGGGCTGAAAAGGGTTGGCCTTAATCTCGGACAACCGAACTTCCCTAATGCCCCCGTCATTTCCGCTTCCGGGTCCGCCAAAGACTTTCGCCCATTTCCCTTTCATCACCCTTCACCCCCGAACACCAATCTATCTCTTAAATTCGGGCTCAATTACAAACTTCCTGCCGATCTTTGTCAGTGAAAAGACTAACTTCCAAGAAAAGACTGCAACTAGTAATAGACCACTCATTTTTTTCTGAACCCTACCAAGAAAAGCATTTCATGCCTTTCGGAAGTGTTATGCTTCTGTGTTTTTCCTATCCAAGAACAAAAGCACTTCAATGTTTGCGTTTTAGGGCAAGGGGTTTACCCCGCTCCAGGGTTTAGTAACCTCTGAACGAGCTCGGGCCTCCTCGGGGGCTCGCGATTTGCTTTGCTCAGGAGCTTCGCCCGCTTTCTCAGATGCCCTCACTCTTTTGATTTATCTCATCCGAACACTCGCTTCCGGCAAACCCTTTGCCCAACCATTCCAGTAGATAGCTGTCCTGCTTTTGTTCTTTCCCAGGTAACCCATGCGTTCCCTAGGACGTCCGCTACAACCCTCCTATCAAAGATAAGGGGGCTTCCCCCTCAACAGCCCGCATGGCCAGGAAATTATTCCCAGCCCATATCTCAATCGTAATTTCCAATACAAAACAAAAAACCGCAATGGGCGGTTCAAATATCATGGGCGGGCACAAATTAATTCATCTAAAGCGGCCTTTTCCCCGGAACCCCTACCCGCCTAGGGAAAGAAGGAGGCGTACTCTTGACTTTTTTTATAAATACAAGAGTTCTCCCTTCGTTGAATATAGGCAGTGTGAACTCTACCACACGAGCCACCTCGCCACCTAAAACCTTTAAGGCATTTGCAGCTTCTTCTATTTCCGCGCTAGCATTGGGGCCTTTCCAGGCAACAAAAAACGCACCCTCTGCCACCAAAGGCAGACAGTATTCGCTCAACGTATTCAACCTGGATACGGCTCTGGCAACAACCACATCATATTTTCCCCTTCTCTCGGGCTTCCCGCCGACCGTTTCGGCCCTTTCTCTCACCACTTCAACCTCAGTAAGATTGAGTTTGGAAGCAACGTGCGATAAAAACCCGGCTTTTTTCCCTGCCGCTTCAATTAAACTAAGGAAAGTCGTTTCCTCCAGCAGTTTTATGGCCAATCCAGGAAACCCTGCGCCACTGCCAACATCGGCTATCTTTTTTCCCTTAAAGTCAACATAAATGGTCGCCATGGCGGAATCAAGGAAGTGTTTGACGATAACCTCTTCCATGGACTTAAGACCGGTGAGATTCATGGATTGGTTCCAGAGTAAAAGTTCCTCAGCAAAAGCAAGAAATTGCCTCTCTTGCTCTGCTGTTAATGAAAGCCCGGCCTTCCGAAAACATTCTCCAATTAAGGAAATCCGATAATCCATAGATCAACAACCCCGCCGCCGCTTTTTTTCCAACTCAACCAGGAGAACCGCAATGTCGGCAGGCGAAACCCCGGAAATCCGAGCCGCCTGACCGATGGACTGCGGCCTGATTTCCTCGAGCTTCTGCTTTGCCTCGGAGGATAATCCGCTGACATTCCTAAAACTGATGTCCGCCGGAATTGTTTTTCCTTCAAGTCGTTCAAACCGTTCAACCTGCTGTTTTTGTTTCTCAATGTACCCCGAGTATTTTAGAATAATCTCCACCTCTTCACTGACATCTGCTTTCATGTCAGAAACAACGCCGATATCAATGAGATCCTGAATCCTGACCTCCGGCCGCCTCAAAATATCCGCTACGCGGGCGCCTCCCTTCAATTCCGCCGTGCCAACCTCAGACAACATTTCCTGCAATTTCGATTCACCGGGACCAACCGCCCGGCTGTTGATTTCCTCCAACGCATCCTCAATTCCCCGCTGTCTTTCTTTAAACCTCTTCAGCCGATCATCAGATACAAGGCCAACCTTGGCGCCGATCTCAGTAAGCCTCAAGTCGGCGTTGTCATGTCTGAGAAGCAACCGGTATTCGGCCCGAGAAGTAAGCATTCGGTACGGTTCATTTACTCCTTTGGTAACAATATCATCAATTAACACTCCCACATACGCCTCAAAGCGCTTTAAAATTAGCGGTTCCTCCCCCTTTAGCCCTAAGACAGCATTAACCCCGGCAATCAACCCCTGAGCGGCCGCTTCCTCATACCCTGATGTCCCATTCAACTGTCCTGCAGTATAAAGTCCGGCAATTTCTTTAGTTTCCAAGGTGAGTTTAAGTTGGGATGCAACCAGGCAGTCGTATTCAATCGCGTATCCGGGCCGCATCATTTGCACCTTCTCTAAGCCCTTCATTGAACGAAGCATCTCCAGTTGAACATCTTCAGGCAGACTGGTCGACATCCCTTGAACATATATCTCACACGTCTTCCGTCCTTCCGGTTCCAAAAACACCTGGTGTTGAGCCTTTTCCGCAAAGCGAAGGATTTTATCTTCTATCGACGGGCAATACCTCGGTCCTGTCCCCTCAATCAACCCGCTGAACAAAGGAGCCCGGTGCAGGTTTTCGCGAATAATCTCATGGGTGCGTGTGTTTGTATAAGTCAACCAACAGGGCATCTGTTCAATTCTTCGGGGCTCGCTCAAAAAAGAAAACATAAAGAGCTTATCGTCTCCAGGTTGAACTTCAAGCCGGGAAAAATCCACTGATCCCCCATGAATTCTTGGTGGTGTCCCGGTCTTAAAACGTTCCAGCCTAAAACCTAGTTCTCTCAAACATTTGGCCAGCCCCACTGATGGAAACTGCCCGTTGGGCCCTCCGTCAAAAACCAGATCCCCAATGATGATCCTTCCCCTCAAATAGGTACCTGTGGTAACGACAACAGCCCTGGCCCGAAACATGGCGCCGGTCGTGGTGACGACGCCCCGCACCCGGTAACCCTCCACCAGTATTGCCTCAACAGTGGCCTGCTTAATTTCCAGGTTATCTTGTGTTTCAACTGTGGCTCTCATTTCGATCTGGTATTTCTTCTTATCGGCCTGGGCCCGCAAGGCACGAACGGCAGGTCCTTTCCCCGTGTTTAGCATTCTAATTTGCACAAAACTCTTGTCGCAGTTTACCCCCATCTCCCCACCAAGTGCATCAATCTCCCGAACCAAATGTCCCTTGGCAGGGCCCCCAATGGCCGGGTTACAGGGCATGAGTGCAACCGCATCAAGGTTCATTGTCAGAATGAGGGTCCTGACACCCATCCTGGCCGCCGCCAACCCCGCTTCACACCCGGCGTGACCAGCCCCGATGACAATAACATCATAATCTCCCGCAGCATACCCCAAAGCGCACCCCTCACTTTCCAATGCAAAACTGCGCAAAAATATTGTCCAAAATCTCCTCGCTAATGTTTTCCCCGATTATTTCCCCCAGCTCCTCCCAGGCAGCCCTTATGTCCACCAAAGAACAGTCAACCGGCATGCCGGCGACAACGGAACCCGAGGCATCCTCCAGCCTCTTTAAGGACTCCTCCAAAGCCAGCTTATGCCGAATATTAATGATGACAACACTTTCCTGCAGCTCGGTCTCGGCCAACACCAACCGCCCCAGTTCTTCCTCCAATGCCCCAATGCCTTCCGCGGTCAAAGCTGAAACCCATAACACCGGCCAGCCCGAGGCAAACTCCTCCACCTCGGTTACGCCAATACGGTGGTGATCAAGATCGGCCTTGTTGGCCACCATAATCCCCTTTTTCCCTTGAATTAAATCCCTCACTTTCCGATCCTCTTCACTTATCGCAGTGCTGACATCGAGGACAAACAAAACCAAATCGGCATCTTGAATCAATTCAGTCGCCTTTTCTACCCCCAGCCGTTCAATAATGTCAGATGTTTCCCTGATTCCGGCTGTGTCAACAATCCGCAACAACACCCCGCCAATGCTAATAATCTCGGAAACAGCATCCCGGGTGGTGCCGGCTACCTCAGTTACAATTGCTCTCTCTTCCCCCAATAATGCGTTTAGAATGCTTGATTTCCCCACATTAGGCTTGCCTACAATAACGGTTGATACACCCTCGCGTAGAAGCCGCCCTTTCTCCGCCCCGGCAACCAGTTTCCGGACTTCTTTTCGGCACAAATCAATTCTATTCTCAATTTCTTCTTTACTAAGCCGCTCGAAATCGTCTTCCGGAAAATCAACATCCGCCTCTAAAAATGCTATCAATTCCGTCAGTTGTCTCCGGATTTTTCTAATTTCCCCGGATAGGAGCCCCCGCAGCTGCCATAACGCTGCCCTGGCACCTGTTTCGCTCCGAGCGCGGATGACCCCAACAACCGCCTCAGCTTGAGCAAGATCAATCCTTCCATTCAAAAAGGCGCGTCTGGTAAACTCGCCGGGTTCGGCAAGTCTGGCCCCGTTTTGCAGGAGCACTTCAAGGCACCTCCGGACAGGCACCAACCCACCATGGCAGTTAATCTCCACAACATCCTCACGAGTATATGTTTTGGGCGCCCTCATGACCCCAACCAATACTTCGTCTATGTCCTCTCCGGTGCTGGCGTCGATTAAAGTGCCAAGCGACAAAGAGAAATTTACAGCTTCACCGACGGGATGGCCGCTCTTGAGCCTGACTACATTATTGACAATCTTAATGGCCTCCGGCCCGCTGACCCGAACAATCCCAATTCCTGCCTCACCTAGTGAGGTGGAAATGGCAGCAATCGTATCTTCTTTCATGAGCATACTCCTTTACGAACATCCGAACCTTTCCAGTCCCTAACAAGCATTTCATGCCTTGCGTTCTTGGGCAAGGGGTTTTCCCCGCTCGCACGATTTTGTAGCCTCCGAACGGGCTCAGGCCTCCTCGGGGGCTCGCTATTTGCTGTGCTCAGAAGCTTCGCCCTCTTCCTCGGATACCCTCGCTCCCTTGATTCATCTGATCCAATCGCTCGCTTCCGGCAAACCCCTTGCCCAACCATTCTGGTAGGAGAAATTAATCCACAGCCCATATATCTCAAGCAAATTTCCTATACAAGAAAAAAGGCGCCCGCCGGCGCCCCCTCTACCAATCGTGTTTATGACCTTTTTAGGGAAATAACAACCTTTCGGTAGGGTTCGTCCCCTTCGCTGAAGGTGTATATTGCCGGGTCGTTTTGTAAAGCCGTGTGAATTACCCTTCTTTCCTGAGGGTTCATCGGTTCCAGGACAACACTCTTTCGCGTCCGCTTCACCTTGTCTGACAGCCGTTTCGCGAGTTTGGTCAGGGTTTGTTCGCGCCGCTCCCTGTACCCCTCAACATCAAGAATGAACCGAACCCGTTCATCCTGCTTCCGCATCATTACGAGATTAACAAGGTATTGCATCGCATCCAGGGTATCCCCCCGTCGCCCGATAAGTATCCCAAGATCGGGCCCTTCAAAAGAAACGAAAACATTCTCTTCTTTCCGCCTCATGCTAATCTTCGCATCAACTTTCATTGCCTGAAGAACACTCTCTAAAAACTTGGTGGCTTCCCGAATAGGGTTGTGTTTCAACGTCACTTTAACCCTGGCCTGACGTGACCCGATCAGCCCAAATAAGCCCTTGTTGCCTTCTTCCACTACCTCGACTTCAACTTCATCCCGTTCCACACCGAACTCGTCCAATGCCAGATGAACGGCTTCCTCGATAGTCCTCCCGGCCTTTTCCACCACTCTCATTTTCCTAATCCTTCCTCCCTAACCTTAACTGGCATACGGTTAATAAAGATCTGCTGAATCGTGCCAGCAATATTAAAAACTACCCAGTAAAGTGCCAAACCGGCAGGAAAAGATCTGGCCATCCACCCAATGAAAAGGGGCATAACATACAGCATTGTTCGTTGGGTCGGATCATTTGAAGTTGTAGTAACTTTTTGCTGCAGAAAGGTGGTTGCCGCCGCCAGTATGGGCAAAACCCAGGGATCCGGCTTGCTCAAATTTTGAACAAACCAAAGAAAGCCTGCATGCTCCGGATTGGAATATGGGAAATGAAGTAATGCCTGGTAAAACGCAATCAAAATGGGCATTTGCACAAGTAAAGGAAGACACCCGGCCATGGGGTTTACCCCATGCTGTTTATACAGTTCCATGACCGCCTGCTGGCTCTTTTCAGGTTTGTCCTTATATTTCTCTTGAATCTGTTTTACCTTCGGACCAATTTCCTGCATTGCCTTCATTGACTTCATCTGTTTCACTGTCAAAGGGTATAACACAATTTTAAAGGCAATGGTAATAATTATTATCGCCAGCCCATAACTGGGAATACCTATTTTGACGGTTAGAAAATACGAATACTGAAGCAAATCAGAAAAAATTTTAATTAACCCATCCCATAAACCCAAATCGTTCCTGACTAATAAAGCCTGCCATTAATGTTCGTGTTTCCGGCAAGCTCTTAGCCGGTTCACCTCCCCGCCACTCATACTCCTATTCCACCGGGTCATAACCCCCCGGGTGAAAAGGGTGACATTTTAAAATCCGTTTAACCCCCAACAAAAAGCCTTTCCCCAATCCGTATTTTTCCACCGCTTGCACCATGTATTCCGAACAGGTCGGGGAAAAACGGCAGGTTTTCCCTTTTAGAGGTGAAATGAATCTCTGATATATCCTAATGAACCAAACGGCCACCTTTGCCGCCTTCCGCACCGGCCCTAACTCCTTCAGGGTAAAAAACTCTCGCCCGTCGAAGGACTTCCCTGACGGACAACACGATGTCATCAAAATCAGCCTTTATGATCGGTTTCCGGGCCAAAAAAATAAGCTTAAACCCTCTTAGCTCCCGGTGCCAGCGCCGATATGCCTCCCTAAGCATTCGCTTTACCCGGTTGCGCACAACCGCTTTCCCAATTTTTTTGGATACAACAAATCCAGCCTGCGCTTTTTCCTCTTCCGCTTTCACGAAGTGCAAAACGATAAGATTTGTGGCCACCGCTTTTCCTTTGCCATATACAAACTTGAATTCTTTTGGCCTGCGAAGCCTAAACTCTTTCGCTAACATCGAAAACTTCTTCCAAACTGATTATTGTTTCCCGTCAGGGGTTCCCCTATTCTCCCTCAAACAAGTATAAGGCCACGCGACGGCGGCCTTATGCAGATAACCTCTTTCGTCCCTTGAGTCTCCTTCTTTTGACAACATTTCGACCACCCGGTCCCCGCATTCGTTTCAAAAAACCGTGAACACGCTTGTGCCGGCGCGTCTTCGGTTGATATGTTCGTTTCAATTCCTTTACCTCCTCATCTTGTGACAACATAGTTGTTCAAGCAAAAAATGGTACAAATGCCACAACATAATTATAGCATCAGTTCTCAGGTTGTCAACCAACCGCCCCTGCTTCCCTGGGCATTGTTCCTCCTGTGGATAATTTAAAAAATCTCTGTTGATAAACCGTTTCCGGTTTGCTATGATTTTAGATGAACTATCCACAATTACCAGTTTTATCTCCGCCAAAACTTCGTCTTTAAACCGAGAGAAAAACTAGTTTATACACATTCTGTGGATAAACTTGTGTATAACTTAAATTATTCTTATCGTCCCCATTTTTTCTGGATTAAATCGTTTTTGGAGGGAACCTATTTGAAACCCGATCTATCCGATCTTTGGCAAAAGACCCTATCCCTGCTCCAGCAGGAGCTAAGCCCCCCCAGTTTTGAAACCTGGTTAAAATCCACCCGGGCCATGGCCCTTTATGACGATACTATAATTATCCATGTTCCTAACGACTTCGCCAAGGATTGGCTTGATAGTCACTATTCCTCTCTTGTTAAGCAGAAACTCAAAGCAGTTTTGGGCCGCCAGATTACACCTCGGTTTTTGGTGCCCCAGGCTTCTGAAGAAACATTTGTTCCCCGAAGCGAGGATCAATCAACCGTTCACTTAAATCCAAAATATACCTTTACTTCGTTCGTCATCGGTAACAGTAACCGTTTTGCTCATGCCGCATCCCTGGCAGTAGCAGAAGCTCCGGCTAAGGCATATAACCCTCTGTTCATCTATGGGGGCGTCGGTCTTGGCAAAACGCACTTGATGCATGCAATTGGACACTACGTCTTAGAGCAGCACTCTACAAGCAAAGTCGTCTACGTTTCTTCAGAAAAATTTACCAATGAGTTAATCAATTCCATCAGGGACGATAAAACCGTTGCCTTTCGCAACCATTACCGCAACGTTGATGTCCTTCTCGTAGATGACATTCAATTTCTAGCGGGTAAAGAACGTACTCAGGAAGAGTTTTTCCATACATTCAATGCACTTCATGAAGCCAACAAACAAATTGTAATATCAAGCGACCGCCCTCCAAAGGAAATCCCCACCCTGGAAGACCGGCTCCGATCCCGCTTTGAGTGGGGTCTGATCACCGATATCCAACCTCCCGACCTTGAAACCAGAATTGCCATCCTGCGCAAAAAGGCCAAACTGGAGAACCTTATGCTTCCCAATGAGGTTATGGTCTTTATTGCTAATAAAATCCAATCAAACATCAGGGAACTTGAGGGCGCCTTAATCCGAGTGGTAGCGTATTCCGGCCTTACTAAACAAGAAGTAACCGTTGATCTTGCTTCTGAGGCCTTAAAGGATATCTTGCCTTCTTCTAAACCGAAACAAATTTCAATTCCCATAATCCAACAAGTAGTGGCGGAATACTTCGGTCTTAAAATTGAAGACTTCAAGGCGAAACGGCGCACGCGCTCAGTGGCTTTCCCCAGACAAATCGCTATGTACCTTTCCCGTGAATTTACCGACTCCTCACTGCCCAAAATCGGCGATGAGTTCGGAGGACGCGATCATACAACTGTTATTCATGCCCATGAAAAAATATCTTCTAATTTAAAGAGAGACTCTGTTCTCGAGTCCACAATCGGGGAACTTATTAACCAACTAAACTCAAATTAGTCACAGGTTTTTCAACTCATCCAACGGAACTGCCACCTGCATATTGACCAGTTATCCACAAATTCACAGCCCTTACTACTCTTACTACTAATAATACGTTAATTAAAATAGTAATATCCTCCCCCCAGGCAAAGGAGGCCCCCCATGAAATTCATTTGCGATAAAGAAAAGCTTCACCAAGCAGTTCAGATTATTCAGCGAGGAGTTTCTTCCAAAACCACTCTACCAATCCTGACAGGGGTTTTGCTTCATGCTGAAAATCAACTTTTGACACTGAGAGCCACAGACCTAGAACTTTCTATCCAATTCTCGGTACCGGCTCAGGTAACTTCACCTGGATCAACCGTGGTTTCTGCAAGACACTTCTCGGACATCGTCCGCCGCTTGCCCCAGGGAAATATTGCCTTTTCCCTGGAAAAACAAATGCTTTTTTTACAATACCGTGACTCCGAGCTGAACCTGAACACCTGGTCCCCCGAAGAATTTCCGGGACTTCCTTCTTTTGAAACAAATACGCAAATGGAGTTTTCCTCGGCTGTCCTGAGAAATATGATCAAAAGTGTTGCCTTTTCCGCCTCGCATGACGAAAACAGGCCTTTATTTACGGCTTGTCTCGTTGATCTTAACTCCGAAGTCTCTCTGGTGGCCACAGATACCCACCGTTTGGCCTGGAAAAAGGTATTGATGGAACCCGAATCCACAGGAGGAAAAGAAATGGGAGGGCCGGTTTCCTCCCTCGTTCCGGCACGTGCTTTTCTGGAGCTTGCCAGATTTCTTGATGTGGTAGACGAAAAACTGAAGATTGGCCTCGCTGAGACTTATGTATCCTTTGAGATTAATTCGCTGCAAATTATTTCTCGCTTGGTAGAAGGGAAGTTTCCCAACTACAGGCAGGTTATTCCAGCAGGGTTTGAAACCATTATCTCTGCTCCCCGCCAAGAGCTTATCGAAGCAATCGAACGGGCATCGGTCCTGGTTTCTTCCCGGGAAGGGGCGAGCATTGTCAGGATGGAGATTACCGATGACAATCTTATCATAACGTCGAAAGCCGTCGAAATTGGTTCGATTAAAGAAGTAATTCCCATAACTATTACAGGTAAAGGAAGCGATATCGCTTTTAATTCCAAGTACCTCCTTGATGGGCTGAAGGCGATTGAGACAGAATCAGTCACTATTAAAATAAACGGGCCCCATAGTGCCGGTATTATTGTCCCAGAAAATGACGAAAACTATATATATCTCATTTTACCGATACGTACACAGACCTAAAGGAAAACTGAAACATGGAATATAAGGATATTAAATTAACGACCGAAGCCATAAAATTGGCCCAGTTCCTAAAGCATGTGGATGCTGTCAGTTCCGGGGGCCAGGTTAAACATTTTCTGGAAGAGGGTCTTGTAAGAGTGAATGGGGTTACGGAAAGGCGTAGAGGACGGAAATTAATAGCGGGGGACCTGGTGGAAATTGACGGGGCGATAAGTTTTAGAGTGCGGACATGATTAAATATGAATCTTAAAGAGATATCGCTGATCGGTTTTCGAAACTACCATCACATTGAGTTAACGTTCAACCCACGTTTTAACTGGTTTGTTGGTGGAAACGGTGAAGGCAAGACAAACCTTCTAGAAGCAATTTATTACCTTTCGACCTTGTCAACGTTTCGAAGCGTTAATTCTGACCAGGACTTGGTTCAGTGGGGACAGACGGGTTTCGGATTGACAGGGAGGTTGGCAGAAGGGGAAAGGGAAAAAACGCTGGATATCGCTTTCACCAATGAGGGAAAGAGCGTAAGGATCAACGGCAAGAGGGTCCATAAATACGTTGATATATTAGGGCTCTTTCCGACAGTTTTGTTTTCCCCCCAGGACACCGCGATTGCTCAGGGATCTCCTTCGGTCAGGCGCCGTTGGTTGGACACACTATTAAAACAGATCTCACCTCAATATCATCACCTTCTTTTTAACTATTCGCGTGTCCTATCACAAAGAAACAGCCTGCTTCGATCAATTGGGCTTGGGAAAACCTCCCGCCGGGAACTCGAAGTATGGGACAAAAGCATCGGGGAGCTTGGCTCTGAACTAACCAAGTACCGGCTCAGCTTTTTAAAAAAGATTGACCCAATTTGCGCCCAACTTCACGCCGAAGTCTCCGATTTTCGCGAGAAACTCTCACTTTCCTACCAACTCCCATTCAAGATAAAAGAAGGCAGTGAGATTTCCGGTGATATTATAAGGGAACAATTGCAGGCGCGTCTGGCTGATGAATTAAGGATCGGCCACACTTTGATTGGGCCACACCGGGATGATATTATAATGCGGGTAAATGGGAAAGACATTAGGGTATTCGGGAGCCAAGGGCAGCAGAGGAGCGCGGTTCTGTCATTAAAAATTGCCGAACTAAAGGTATTAACCGATCAATTGGAAGGATCCCCCGCGTTGTTGCTTGATGATGTGATGTCCGAATTGGACAACAATAGGAGAGAGCAACTTTTTCACATCATGGCCGGTACCGGCCAAGTCTTTGTTACCACCACATCAGCGGAAGGGTCTGCTTTCTCACAACCGGCCACGGTTTATGCCGTTGAATCAGGCTCGATACGGCGTACTGAAGCCTAATCCCCATACTATTTTCCGTGTCAATGGGAATAATGGCTAATAACGGAGGGGTTTTTATGTTTTTGCACCTGGGTTCCGACGTCATCGTACCAAAAACGGACATAGTCGCCATCATCGATCTACAATCTGTAAGCCAAGCGGTGGCAAGTAAGGAATTTTTGCAGGTAGCACAGGATGAAGGCTTTGTAAGACGAATTGCCGAGGAAGGCAAAGAAAAAGCCTTCGTTCTGACAACCGAGTTCGTCTACCTGTCCCCCATTTCGTCCGTCACCCTTTTTAAACGGAGCAACTACATCGGAGAAGCGTTTAGGAAATCGGCCAAGAACGGATAGGGCCGTGGTCAACTTAACCACGGCCGATTTTTTGCGACCCGGTTTTTTTGTTGTTAAAAGAGATGTTATGGTATAATATACTTTTAGAATTGAATCGAGGTGGAGAGAAGCTATGGCTGATACAGAACACTCCAATTACGATGCCAGTCAAATCCAGGTATTGGAGGGACTGGAAGCTGTTCGCAAACGACCGGGAATGTATATCGGCACAACTGCCAGTCGCGGCCTCCATCACCTTGTTTATGAGATTGTTGACAACAGCATTGACGAAGCTCTGGCAGGGTACTGTGATCAGATTGAAGTAATCATCCATCAGGACAACTCCATAACCGCGAGTGATAACGGCAGAGGAATTCCGGTTGACACTCATCCCAAAATTGGCCGCCCTGCTGTAGAAGTGGCTCTTACTATGCTGCATGCCGGTGGAAAATTTGGCGGCAACGGTTACAAGGTGGCCGGGGGCCTTCACGGAGTTGGAATGTCGGTGGTCAATGCCCTCTCCGAATGGCTGGAAGTCGAAGTAAAACGGGACGGGCGGATTTACCACCAGAGGTATGAAAGAGGGCAGGTCGCTTCCGAACTGAAGGTAATTGGGAAGGCAAAAGGTACCGGAACCAAGATAGTATTTAAACCGGACTACGAGATATTCGAAGATCTTGTTTATAACTTTGACACCATTGCCTACCGGCTTCGAGAACTGGCATACCTGAACAAAGGAATCAAGATTATTCTCACGGACGACCGAACCGGCCAGGAGGTTGTTTTTCAGCACCAGGGCGGGATCTCCGATTTTGTAAAACACCTCAATAAAAACAAAGATGTGCTGCACCCGAAACCAATTTACTTCTCCGCCGAAAAAGATGAGGTCCAGGTGGAGATAGCTATGCAATTTAACGACGGCTACGTTGAAAACCTGTTTTCGTATGTAAACAACATTAACACCCAGGAAGGCGGCACCCATGAGGCGGGGTTTAAGACTGCCCTGACCAGGGTAGTGAACGATTACGCCAGGAAGCACAATACTCTCAAAGAAAACGAAGCCAATCTGACAGGCGAAGATATCCGCGAGGGATTAACGGCCATCATCAACGTCAAAGTCAGAGAGCCACAATTCGAAGGGCAAACAAAGACCAAACTGGGAAACAGTGAGGTTCGGGGTATTGTTGACGCGGTTACGGGGGATGGGTTGGGGACTTTTCTGGAAGAGAACCCCGCTATCACCAGGAGGATTACGGAAAAAGCCATCAATGCATCCAGGGCCAGGGAGGCTGCCAGGAAGGCCAGGGAACTGACCAGGCGGAAAAGCGCTCTGGAGTCAACTACTCTCCCCGGGAAGCTGGCCGACTGTTCGACCAAAGATCCGGCGGAATCTGAATTGTATCTTGTTGAAGGCGACTCTGCGGGGGGATCGGCCAAACAAGGGCGCGATCGCCGATTTCAGGCCATCCTGCCGCTTCGGGGTAAAATAATAAACGTGGAAAAAGCCAGGTTGGATAAGATTCTCGGCAACGAAGAAATCAAGGCCATGATTACGGCTCTTGGCACAGGTATATCTGATGATTTTGATATCGGCAAGGCAAGATACCACCGGGTAATCATCATGACCGATGCCGATGTTGACGGTGCCCACATCAGGACTTTGCTGTTGACGTTTTTCTACCGCTACATGCGGCCTCTTATTGAAGCCGGTTATGTTTATATAGCACAGCCGCCGCTTTACATGGTCAAAAAGAATAAAGACCAGCACTACATCTACCGCGAACCCGACTTGGAACCACTGCTTAACAAGATGGGCAAGGATAACACCGTCATTCAACGCTATAAGGGTCTTGGGGAAATGAACCCCGACCAGCTCTGGGGGACTACAATGAACCCCGAAACCAGAACCGTCTTTAGGGTGTCCCTCGAGGACGCCATCGCGGCCGACGAGATTTTTACAATTTTGATGGGGGATAAAGTTGAGCCCCGCCGAGAGTTCATTCAAACTCATGCCAAAGAAGTCACCTACCTCGACGTTTGATCAGGTCCCAGGGCATCGTCTGTTCCCAATTGCAGCGAAAGAGGTTGATTAAATGCCCGCTGAACCGATTTCCAAAGTAATTCCGATCGATATTACCCGTGAAATGAAGCGCTCCTATATCGATTACGCCATGAGCGTAATGGTGGGACGCGCTCTTCCGGATGTCCGCGACGGCCTCAAGCCGGTTCATCGACGCATCCTGTACGCAATGTTTGAATCGGGGATTACCCCGGATAAACCCCACAAGAAATCGGCCCGCGTGGTCGGGGATGTTCTCGGTCGTTACCATCCCCATGGTGACACAGCCGTTTATGACGCCATGGTACGATTGGCCCAGAATTTTTCCACCAGATATATGCTCGTTGACGGGCATGGCAATTTTGGATCTGTTGATGGAGACCCACCGGCGGCCATGCGGTATACCGAAGTGCGGATGACCAAGCTGGCCATGGAACTGTTGGCGGATATTAACAAGGAAACGGTCGGTTTCATCCCCAACTACGATGGTTCTATGGAAGAACCTACAATTCTGCCGTCAAAAATCCCGAACCTGCTGGTTAACGGGTCATCGGGGATTGCGGTTGGCATGGCCACAAACATACCCCCCCATAACCTGGGCGAAGTGGTTGACGCCGTCGTCGCCATGATTGAGAACCCTCAGGTTGAGATTAAGGAATTGATGAACCATATTAAAGGCCCAGATTTCCCCACCGCTGGAATTATTATGGGGCGCCAGGGGTTTAAGGACGCTTACCGAACCGGTAGGGGGGTAATCAAGGTTCGTGCCCACTCCCAGATTGAAACACTCCCCAATGGCAAGGTCCGGATCGTGGTTACGGAACTTCCTTACCTTGTCAACAAAGCAAAGTTAATCGAAAAAATAGCCGAACTGGTTCGAGAAAAAAAAGTCGATGGGATAACCGACCTCCGCGATGAATCGGACCGCTCCGGTATGCATATTGTGATCGAACTGCGGCGGGACGCCAACCCGAAAGTGGTCCTCAACCAGCTGTATAAGCACACCCAATTGCAGGACACATTTGGGATTATTATGATCGCTCTGGTTGACAACGTCCCCAGGGTCCTTAACCTCCAGGAAATGCTTTTCTACTACCTGGAGCACCAAAAGGAGATTATCATCCGCAGGACCCGGTATGACCTCCGCAAGGCGGAGGAACGGCTTCATATTGTGGAAGGGTTACGGATAGCTTTGGACAATCTTGATCGTGTGATCAAGACCATCCGCGAATCCAGGACGGTGGATGAGGCCCGCACCGCCCTGATGGATCGATTCAGTCTCAGCGAAAAACAGGCCCAGGCTATTCTCGATATGCGCCTGCACAGGTTAACGGGACTGGAACGGGAAAAACTCGAAGAAGAGTTCAACTCACTGATAAAAACAATTGCACACCTTAAGGCGATACTTGATAGTGAAAGTATGGTCCTGGATATAATTAAGCAAGAACTCCTGGAGTTAAAAGGGAAATACGCTGACGCACGGCGCACGCGAATCATGTCCGAGGACACCAAAATTGACATTGAAGACTTGATCCCCGAGGAAGATGTGGTCGTTACCATAACCCATAATGGCTACATTAAGCGCCTGCCCGTCGCCACTTACCGCAACCAGCGTCGTGGGGGACGAGGGGTAACAGCCATGGGAACCAAGGAAGAGGACTTTCTGGAGCATCTTTTTGTCGCTTCAACTCATCACTTTTTACTTGTGTTCACCAATAAGGGGAAAGTGTACCGGTTAAAGATACACGAAATCCCGGAAGCCGGTCGTCAGGCTAAAGGGACCGCGATTGTAAACCTGCTTTACGTAACGGCTGAAGAAAAAATAAGCGCTGTTATTCCGGTAAAGGAGTTTTCACCGGACCGGTACCTGTTTATGGCCACCCAAAAAGGGGTTGTCAAGAAAACCAACCTTTCCGATTGTGACTCCTCGCGGCGGGACGGTCTCATTGCCATTGAACTGGGGCAGGACGATGAACTGATCGGAGTCAAGCTCACTGCCGGGGACGAGGAAGTGATTCTGGCCACAAAGATGGGCATGGCCATTCGCTTCAAAGAGTCCGACGTCAGGCCTATGGGGAGGGCGGCGCGCGGCGTCCGTGGGATTTCCCTTTCGGACGACGATCAGCTGGTCGGCCTCGATACGGCGCGGGAAAAGTGCTACGTTCTCTCAGTCACGGAAAACGGTTACGGAAAACGGACGCCGGTCCGGGGTTACCGCACCCAGACCAGGGGCGGCAAAGGCATTATGACCATGCGGATTAATTTCCGCAATGGCCCCCAGGTGGGCATCAAGGTTGTTTCCCAGGGTGAAGAACTGATGATTATTAGTTCAGAGGGAATCATAATCCGGATGAATGTGGAAGATATATCTAAGATGGGGAGAAGCACACAGGGCGTCAGACTAATGCGTTTGGACAAAAACGACCGAGTGGTGGCTATGGCCAAAGTGGTGTCCAGAGATGACGTTACGGACGAAAAAGAGAAGGCAGACGATAAATAAGAACGATGGTTCACCTAAATCGAGGTAGATAACCTTAACGGCCTGAGAGAATCGAACAAGGGGATTTGCGTAGTTTGCAGTTGCCCCCGCTTTCATGTTAAAGTAGCCAAGTCGTCTGCCGCAGGGCAGCCGCAAAATCTAAAGAGGTTCCTTGACAAAGGCAAGTGACCTGTGATAATATAATCATTGCCGGTCACGGAGGAAGACAATAAAAGCCAATAGTGACAAGGCTTGGTCTTTGAAAACTGAACAGTTATGGTAAGCCAGTAGAAGGATGCTCAAAAACCTCGTCAAGAGGGAATCGAGCGCAAGCTCGAACAGAGCGAAAGCTAAGGATTTAGCTTCGTAAGAGAGCTGACGGACGTAAAGTCGAAGCCGAAAGGCAGAGAGGTTGACGGCCGACAGATAAAAATTTTACGGAGAGTTTGATCCTGGCTCAGGACGAACGCTGGCGGCGTGCTTAACACATGCAAGTCGAACGGGCATTACAGGAAAGCTTGCTGGAATGTAATGCTAGTGGCGGACGGGTGAGTAACGCGTGGGTAACCTGCCTTTAAGAAGGGGATAACACCGGGAAACTGGTGCTAATACCGTATAACATTGCGAATGCGCATGAATTTGCAATCAAAGGAGAAATCCGCTTAGAGATGGACCCGCGTCCCATTAGCTAGTTGGTGAGGTAACGGCTCACCAAGGCGACGATGGGTAGCCGGCCTGAGAGGGTGACCGGCCACACTGGGACTGAGACACGGCCCAGACTCCTACGGGAGGCAGCAGTGGGGAATCTTCCGCAATGGGCGAAAGCCTGACGGAGCAACGCCGCGTGAGTGAAGAAGGCTTTCGGGTCGTAAAACTCTGTCTTCAGGGACGAAACAAATGACGGTACCTGAGGAGGAAGCCCCGGCTAACTACGTGCCAGCAGCCGCGGTAAAACGTAGGGGGCGAGCGTTGTCCGGAATTACTGGGCGTAAAGAGCGTGTAGGCGGTTTATTAAGTCAGGTGTGAAACCTCCCGGCCTAACCGGGAGCTGGCACATGAAACTGGTAGACTTGAGTGCAGGAGAGGAAAGTGGAATTCCTAGTGTAGCGGTGAAATGCGTAGATATTAGGAGGAACACCAGTGGCGAAGGCGACTTTCTGGCCTGCAACTGACGCTGAGACGCGAAAGCCAGGGGAGCGAACGGGATTAGATACCCCGGTAGTCCTGGCCGTAAACGATGGGCACTAGGTGTAGGAGGTATCGACCCCTCCTGTGCCGCAGCTAACGCATTAAGTGCCCCGCCTGGGGAGTACGGCCGCAAGGTTGAAACTCAAAGGAATTGACGGGGGCCCGCACAAGCGGTGGAGCATGTGGTTTAATTCGACGCAACGCGAAGAACCTTACCAGGGCTTGACATCC